>Ga0180432_10004856_pt1 | contig 18183 bp, 20 predicted proteins | sample SS_ome_10_FD_132414 | JGI IMG/M metagenome (GOLD analysis project Ga0180432, IMG submission 132414) | Hypersaline lake sediment archaeal communities from the Salton Sea, California, USA - SS_1_MS_2 metaG | ecosystem: Environmental > Aquatic > Non-marine Saline and Alkaline > Hypersaline >...
CCAAAACTTTTAAAGACAGTTTCTTTTCTTGGAGTTATCATCGGCTTCCTTGGCATGATACTGATTGGTTTTGAGTTGTTGAAAAATACTTTTAATTTATTGCTTGAGCCAGGCATTGCTCCAGGTATTCAGCCAGTACTTCCGTTTGAGGCAAAAGGTGTTTTTTTCGTTCCATTTATCTATTGGATTCTTGCTATTTTTGTGATTGCTGTTGTGCACGAATTTTCACACGGCTTGATTGCAAGAGTGTATAACATTAAAATCAAATCATCTGGCATTGCTTTTTTAGGTGTCATTTTCCCAATTATTCCTGCAGCTTTTGTTGAGCCAGAAGAAAGGCAGCTGCTTAAGAAAAGTTTGAGAGCACAGTTAAGTGTTTTTGCAGCAGGTCCTTTTGCTAATATTATTACTGCAGGTGTTGTGTTTTTATTGATTTCACATGCAGCAGCTCCAATATTAGACACTGCATTTGATAGAAAAGGTGTTGAAATTATTGAAGTTGTTGAAGACGGGCCTTTTGCAGTAGCAGGAGTTCCTTCTGGTGAAATTGTCACCAAGTTTGAAAAGACTCGCATTACTTCAGTTAAAAATTTCACAAACGCTGTTAAAAAGTATAAAGTCAATCAGACTGTTGTTGTAAAAACTTTAAACACGGCATATGCTGTTAAGCTAGGGAGCCACCCTAAGAATGAATCACTGCCTTATCTTGGCATCAGCAGCAAGCAGTACGTAGAACCTAATCCAGACTTTGTTGCAAAGTATGGCTCATTTGTTCCAGCAGCTATTGAATGGATTTCTGGATTCCTGTACTGGTTATTTGTCTTGAACCTGGGTATCGGATTATTCAACCTGCTTCCTCTAGGTCCTATTGACGGCGGAAGAATGGTCAAAGCAGTCTTCATGAAAATGAATAAGAAAAAAGGTTATCTTGCCTGGAAATACGTAAGTTTATTATTCTTTGTTCTAGTATTGTTTAATGTTATTGCAGGTTTCTTGTAAAATGATCTCAATAATCCTAATAGAACCAAGAAAGTCAGGCAATGTTGGTGCTGTTGCTAGGGCAATGGCTAACTTTGGTTTCATTAATCTTGTTTTAGTCAATCCTAAGTGTAAAAAGAATAGTAAAGAAGCAATTAAGAGAGCAAAGCATGGCATCGATGTTCTAAAAAAAGCTAAAGTTGTGAAACGGTTTCCTAAGATGGATACTTTAATCGCAACTACTGCTATGCTTGGCACTGATTATAACATCCCTCGTTCACCTATTTCACCTGAACAACTAAACAAGATAATCCCTAGTAAAGGCAAGATAGGAATTGTATTCGGAAGAGAGGGCCCAGGACTCACAAACGAAGAAGTTTTGGCTTGTGATTTTGTCTGCACCATTCCTAGCTCTAAAAAATACCCTACTTTAAACTTAAGCCATGCTGTTGCACTTGTCTGCTATGAATTAAGCAAGTCTTTGTCAACTAAAAAAGTTAGTGAACACATTCTTTTGGCAACAAAGACAGAAAAAGATCAGTTGATGAAATTGCTCAATAACGCGCTAAAGAAAATTACTTTCAAAACTCCTCAGAAAAAAGAAACTCAAATAAAAGTATGGAAAAGAATGATTGGCAAATCTTTCTTAACAAAAAGAGAAGCATACGCACTAATGGGTTTTTTTAAGAAACTAGCTTAAGTCAAATTCTTTAACAGTGTCTGTTGCTGATGTTAATTGCGCAGGTATTTCTCCCGGCGGATGGTATTCTCCTCTTTTATAAGCTTCTATTATCTCAAAGAATTCAGGTATTTTTTCTTTTAGTTCTTTTTGTATTCTTTTATAGATTGAGTGGCCGAACATCATCACTTTTAGATAATCTTTGATTTCTTCATCATAATCAGTCGCATCTATGTATTTTCCTTCATGCGCGGCTTCATAAAGTTCTGCTGGACGCTTTTCTATGAAGTCGTTTTGTATAAATTTATTTTTTTCAATTAGGTGTTCTATAAGATCTGTAAGTTCTTGTTTTATGTCATGTCCTAATGCGTGTATTAAATTGTATGATTTTTCATTTATTGTAAAACTTTCTATTCTGTCTGTTGTGTTTGCATTGATTTCAATATGGTGTTGGTTGCATTGTGCAGATATTTGAACAAGTTGTTTATAGATTCTATATTCAAATGAGAAATTATTTAGCTGGCCTCTTATTATGAAGTTGTCTCTGAAATCATCTGCAGTTATTTGATATTCTCTTTTTTTGTGTGCAAGCTCATACATTTTGGCGAGCATTCTGTATCTTGCAACTTTATCTTCTATAGTATTATTTTCTTCCAACATTTTATTGTTAAGTATTATTTGATTGTTTTTAAAGTTTCACTCTATTTCTTTTGAGTGCTCTTCTTCATCTTCTCAAAGAATTCTTTTACACGGACATCTCCGCTAGGCTTTCCACTTGGCCCTACAGTATAATACTTTTTTTCAACAACGCTTCCCCAGGAATAGTCTCCTTTCTCTTGTTTTATCTCTTCTATCTTCAATTCCTTTAGAATAACGCCTTTTTTAAGATTGTAATAAATATTCTCCCGAGTACATGGTGGGAATATCTGGTTATACCATTTATGGATTCTGTAGCCATATGCTTTTCCAGATACTGCAAGTATCTCTATTATATTCTGCCTTATCTCTGATTTTACAGGTCTGCCTCGTTTCATATACTGTAGTATACAGTTCTAATATAAATATTTTTCTATATGTTAAAAAAATCCACTATATTTGTAGTTTGATATAACCCTGGATTTTTTTAACACAAAAAAACCAGCAAACTGGTTTTTTCCGTGTAAAAGAAAAATTTATATAACAAAACACATTTGCTTAGTTATGAAACTAATCTTCGCACTATCTAAGCATAACCTGAATTTAAGCAAAGCAGAGGTTCTATCAATCTTTCCAGGCAAATCTAAGTTAGTAAATAATCTATTATTTCTAGATTCAAGAAAAACTTACTTCAGGCGATTAGCTTACACTAAAAAAGTTTACCAGCATTTATTCACCTGCACAAGAGCAACTTTAACAATGGCTCTGAAAAAGTTTGACTGGAATAAACATTACAGCCATTCTTTTTGCATCAGAAGTTTTGGAAAAGATCACGTAAAAGACAGGGAAATTGCAGACACTGTCTGGGATTACCTAAAAAAGCCAGTTGTTAATCTTGTTAAGCCTAAGACTGAGTTTCATTTTTACTTTGACAAAAACCAAGTTTACTGTGGATTATTGATAGATAAGATGCAGGAGCCTTTTGAAAAGCGCAAAGCTCACCTAAGACCAATTCTTCATCCATCTTCTTTGCACCCTAGATTAGCAAGGTGTTTAGTAAATCTGACAGGAGCAATCTCTACTCAAAGCACTATTGTTGATCCTTTTTGCGGTACAGGCGGTATTCTAATCGAGGCAGGCTTGATGGACTTTCGCGTAATCGGCTATGATATTGATGATTTGATGCTAAAGTTTGCAGATAAAAATCTTAAGCACTTCAAGGTAAAATATCAGTTAAGAAAAAAAGATTCAACCACTCTGCGAATAGGTTATAGATACATTGTTGCAGACCTCCCCTACGCAATAAGCACTAAAAAAGTTGATTTAGAAAAACTTTACTCAGCATTCTTAAAAAATCTGAAGAAAACCCTTAAAGTGCGTGCAGTAATTGGTTTCCCTAGCTTCATAAAACACAAGAAGCTCATAAAAACCGCAAAACTAAAACTCAAAGCAGAATATTCTTACTACCTGCATAAATCTTTGAGTAAAACTATTTGCGTTATTGAACCCTAGTATACACGTAGCTTTTTAAACTACCATAATTTATAACGAGTTAGTGATTACAATGAGAAACTTCATAAGAACAGGGATTGCAGCAATTGCATTGTATACCGGATTTATGGCAGGTTGTGCCTCTCAAGAACCAAAAGTTCAGCAAGAGTATTTAATAGCACCAGCATATGCTTCTAAACCAGCTCCTGAAAAAAAGACGCAAGAGTTTAGCGAGACAGAATTAGATGTTCTACATGTTACAATGATGCTAAAGTATATAGAGCCTACACAAAAAAAGGCAAAAAAGTGTCTTGAAGACATAGATACTATTGAAGATGATATCCGAGAATTTTTAGATTCTCAAGAATAAGTTTTATTTTTTTCTCAGTTTCTTCTCCATTTCAGCAATAGCTAATGTTGTCTTTACAACAGCATCTGGATTTAAAGAAATGCTGTCAATTCCACATCTGACTAAAAACTGCGCAAAGTCTGGATAGTCCGACGGTGCCTGACCACAAAGACCAATCTTCTTTTTATTCTTCTTAGCCCTATCAATTACATGATGCACCATATCTTCAACTGCTTCATTTCTCTCATCATAAATGTCTGAAACAAGTGCAGAATCTCTATCAAGACCTAGTGTCAATTGTGTTAAATCATTTGTTCCAATGCTAAACCCATCAAATACTTTAGAAAACTCATCTGCTAATATTACATTTGATGGAATCTCGCACATTACATACACTTGCAGCCCGTTTTTGCCCTGCACTAATCCATTTCGCTTCATCTCTGCAATCACTTTCTTGCCCTCTGCAACAGTTCTGCAAAATGGTATCATTATTTTCATATTAACCAGGCCAAATTCTTCGCGAACTTTCTTCAGCGCTTTACACTCAAGAGCAAATGCAGGTTTATATTTAGGATTGTAATACCTAGAAGCCCCTCTCCAACCTATCATAGGGTTTTCTTCTTTTGGTTCAAATAATTTGCCGCCAATCAGATTTGCATATTCATTTGATTTAAAATCACTCATGCGCACAATTACATCATTTGGATAGAATGCTGCAGCGATTGTTCCTACGCCGCATGCTAATTTGTCTACAAAGAATTGTGTTTTGTCTTTATATCCGTGTGTCAGAGCATCAATTTTCTTCTTGACCTGCAAAGGCATCTTTCTATAATTAACAAGAGCCATTGGGTGTATTTTAATATAAGAATTAATAATAAATTCTTCACGAGCCAATCCAACTCCAGAATTCGGGATAAAGCTTAGCTCAAATGCTTCATCAGGACTCCCTATGTTCATCATCACTTTTGTTTTTGTTTTAGGAAATTTCTTGATGTTAATTTTCTTAATTTCATACTTAAGCAGCCCTTTATGGACTTTCCCTTCTTCACCATCTGAACAATTTATTGTTATCTTTTCCCCATTTTTTATCTTTGATGTCCCATTTATTGTCCCGACTACACAAGGTATCCCCAACTCCCTTGAAACAATCGCAGCATGGCATGTCCTGCCTCCTTTGTCTGTAACAATTGCTCCTGCTTGTTTCATAATGACAACCCAGTCTGGGTCAGTCATCTCTGTCACAAGTATCTGTCCTGGTTTAAACTTATGAATGTCTTTTACGCTTTTTACCAGGCATGCAGTTCCGCTTGCAATCTTGCTCCCCACGCTTTTCCCAGAGACAATCACATCTGATTTTTGTTTAAGATGATATTCCTCAAGTACATGTTTTGATTTTTGGCTCTGCACAGTTTCAGGCCTTGCCTGAACTATATATAGTTCTCCAGATACTCCGTCTTTTGCCCACTCTATATCCATTGGCGTCCATTTTTTTCTTTTTGCAGAATAGTGTTTCTCAATAACACAGCCCCACTTGGCTAACTTAAGCACTTCTGCATCTGTTATGCAGAACTTTTTTTGTTTTGCCAAAGGCGTGTTGATATTTTTTATCGGTTTTCTGCCAGAAGAGTAAATCATTGTTTTGCTTTTGCTTCCAAGGGTTCGTGTAATTATTGGTTTAAACCCTTTTGTAAGTGTTGGCTCAAATACGTGAAATTCATCAGGGTTTACTGCTCCCTGTACTACATTTTCTCCCAAGCCCCATGCAGCTGTAATAAATACTACATCATCAAATCCGGTTTCAGTATCTAGTGTAAACAAGACTCCAGAGCTTGCTTTATCACTGCGAACCATTTTCTGAACACCTATAGAAAGATAGACTTGGAAATGATCAAACCCTTTCTCTTCACGATATGCAATTGCTCTGTCAGTAAAGAGTGATGCAAAGCAGTTTTTGCATGCCGAAAGCAGTGATTTTTCATCATGTATGTTTAGGTAAGTCTCTTGCTGCCCTGCAAAGCTTGCGTCTGGCAGGTCTTCTGCAGTTGCACTGCTTCGAACAGCAACATCAACTGCTCTTGTTTTATACTTTTTGCTCAGTCTATGATAAGCACTAATAATCGCATCTCTTAACTTATCTGGAAAGTCACATTTCTTGATTATCTCTCTTACTTTCCTTCCTCTAGAAGATAGATTCTTGATATCTTTGACATTCAATCCGCGCAAAGCGCTTTTAATTTCATCCTCAACACCTGCATGATCAAGCAAATACTTGTAAGCATAAGCAGTCACAGCAAATCCATAAGGAATATTTATTTTTTTCTTAGTCAGCTCTCTATACATCTCTCCGAGAGATGCATTTTTTCCTCCAACAAGACCTACATCTCCGATACTCAATTCATCAAACCATAGAATAAACTTCTTGTTTCTAGCTGTCAAACTGTTTACCTCTTTTTTTAAGTAAGAATTCGTGCTTTATGTATTTAAATGTTGTGTCAATACGTATGGGCATAGCACCTAGCGAAGTTCTCAAGCACACAATATAGTGTAACATAAATCTGAAATAAAAGAAATATCAGAAGCCTAACGAAGCGTGCTATGTGCATACGTTAATGTTTTTCTAAACTAAAGAAAAAAAATAAAAAAATTTATTTCTGTGCTAGTCTATAGATAGCTAGTAGTGCTACTACTAATGCAGCTGGTGCTACAAATGCTACAATATTTGCTAGTACTGATAGAACAATTGTTCCTAAAGCTGGGATTGCTCCTGCGCTTCCGATTACTAACAATGCAATTGAAGCTACTAAAAATTCAATTGTTTCTTTTGCAGTTATATTTAGCAGTCCTACTACTAGTCCTAAGATAACAAGTACCCAGGTGATTGTAGGTGTTTGCCATGCAGGCACTAGTCCAGCAATGATTGCTATTAGAATACCTACAATAAATGCCCAATGTCCTAGTTTGGAATCCATTTGCGTTTACCTCCTTTATTTGGTTTAAAATCGTGTTTACAGAGGATATCCCAGAACAGAATATATAAAATTTCGTCACTATTAGAACATAGTTAAACAAATTGCATAGCGCCTAGCGAAGTTCTCAAATACTCTTGCGATTCAAAACAAATCTGGAACATAATCAATATCAGAAGCCTAACAAAGCGCGCTATGCTACTCAAACAACCTTATTCAGTATTTCATGAGCATCTATGCTTGCCAGATGCGCTCGAAAGTGTTCTCCACCTTTGCTCATAAGAACTAATTTCAGTCTTTCTTTCTCTTTTGTTGAAACTCGCGCAAATCTGTCTGCATCAATCAAGCCATATGGATACCCTAAGAAGCAGGCATCTCTTGAATTGGCTTTAAGCCCCCCTAAAACATCTGCTAGTTTATCAGGAATAAAGAAATCTAAACGAAACACATAATTAGAATTTTTATTCAGTTTCACAAAGCCAGTATTATTTGTTGCTGGGTAATACCATGCACACTCTGGTCCGATTTTGTTCAAGACTGCTGCCGCACTATTCCCAGAATCCGTTAACAGACTTGTTGTTTTGCTCAAACCCGCCACAACAACTCCTTTTGCAATTGATTTTTCTTTTAATTCCTCAATCTGTTTTCTCTCTGTTGTTGTGCCCTCAATTAAATCACCATCTCTAATTAGCAAATCTCCAGAATCCAGATCATTAAGCAATTCTTGTGCAATCTTATATTCTGATATCTTGCGAGCTGATTCAGCTATTCTGCCAGGTTCTGCTTTGTGTCCTGGTTCAGATAGTTCTTTGTCAAATGCATCAAACTCTTTATCAAGTCGTAAGTATGTATTAAACGCCTCTGTTTCATAAACTATTTTATCTTTTGAACTTTTAGCAGTTATCAATAAATAAAATTCTTGTTTGTTTTGCTTAACTCGTTTGTCTTCTTCAAACACAACGGCATATATTCTTATCAATTGTAAAGAAAAGTTAGCTCCCCCGATAATCTCTGCATTTCCGCCGTCTACAAAACCTATTTTTTTTGTTTTTTTGTCTGCTATGCTGTAAAATGATTTTTTATCCAATTTCACAAGATTAGAACTGTCTAGTATTATGCAGGTGCCATAATCATTCAATTTGCTGTTTAGTTTCTCTATTATCTTTTTGAATATCATCTAGTTAGTTTTTTCATTTAAAGTATTTAAATTATTCGAAAGAATATTTCATTTATTTCTTTTTTTTATATCCTGCTTTATTCAGGTCATCTTTTTCATAGCACGTTTTAAATACGTTTCCGTTTTCAAGAACATAGATGATTCCGCGGCAGGTATAGTACTCTGCTCGTTCACCATGCTTAATTATTTGTAGAACATGATTTTTTCTGGTTACTGGAACTGCTTGTTCCAACTGGTTGTATAAAGTCATAATCCTATCTCTTAATGCTTTTAGGTATACGTTGTATTTTTTCTTAAGTTTATGAGGATTATTCTTGCATATTCTTACTGTAAAGTTTTTAAAGCCGTGATAACTGATGTAGATTTCTTTACCGCGTATTTTGAATATGGCAATATTTTCGTCGTCAGGATGCATAATTATGCTTTTGTTTCCAAAAAGAGGATCTTTTGGATGAACATAATTTGAACAGCAAATCACTTTTCCAGGGATTCTTTTAAATTTATTTTTAGGAAATATTTCTTCATAACCCTTCTGGTACTGCATTAAAACAAGATATCCTACATTTATAAGGATGTCATTTTTATTAGAGGTATTTGAATATTCAAAATAATGTGGCCCGTGCTTATTTTCCAATACTGCGCTAAGCTGTTCTTTTAATTCTTTAGTTGATACTGCGCGGTCTATACTTCTTAGGTGATTTGCAAGTATGTCTGCTACATTGTTTATTTTACTCCGCGGTATAAATAAACCTTCTTTAATAGTTTTTATTGTTTTTTTACTGCGGTGATTTTTAGATAATGCTTTAATTAGGTTTTCAATCATAAATATGAGATGATTGTTGAGATTTTATAAAGTTGCGGTTAGATTTGGAGTATCCATTTAAAGGCTTCGTTTCCAGTCAAAGAAATTGCTGTAACAAGCACTCCTGCAATAATTACCCCAATTATTGCTGCTTTGATAAAGTCTTTATAGCTCATTCCTAAAACATATGCAGCTATTGCTCCTGTGTACACTCCTGAGCCAGGCAATGGCACTGCAATAAAGATTGCTAATCCAATCTCTCCATACTTTTCAACATATTTGTGTATCTTTTTCTGCGTCTTCTCAATCTTTCGTTGATACCATCTCTGAAATGGTTTGATAAAAAAGAATAAATGCACTATTTTGTCTAAAAAGAAATACGCAATAGGTGCTAATATGATATTTGCCAGAACACAAATAAAAAACACAGTCATCCAATTAAGATTTGTGTTAAGTATGCCATACGGTATGCTTGCCCGCAGTTCTAAAAACGGCAGTAATGTGATTCCAATCAGGATAAGGATGTCAGTTTGCACTTTTTCACCTTGCCTTTCAGATATTTATCTGAAAATACCTCTTTCTCTAGGTATTTTTTCAAATCTCTGTTTTTATTTTTTATTTCTGCCACTATTCTTCCTTTATTGACCTTGGTTTTTTTATGCTTTTTCTTGAAAACTTTGACTTGTTCTTTCATCTCAACAGGAGGCCCTGGTCTGTAATATGTCTCTGGTAGTTTCTTTTTCTTCACCACATACCCAAATGTTGCTTTTTTCTGTTTGTCCCAGCTCCATCCGCCCTCTACTGGCTCAAAGTCTTTTAGTTTTCCCCGAATAAATTGGTATGCCTTTAGCAGTTTGGCTCCAACAGGGTCTTCTTTGCCCTCAGGCACAGTCACATCTATGAACATCAAGTGCCCTTTTTTCTTAAAGTATTCATCATCAAACTTTTTGTACTCAAAATATTCTTTTGATGGTTTTTTCAAAAAGTCTTTTGCGCATTTTATGAAATAATCAAAATTTTTAAGATTAAGTGCTGCTGCTGCATTCCTCTCTGGTTGTACAGGATCTATTACAATCATTGGTCCATGCGTCTTGCTTTTGTTTAAGATCATTGTTGCTTTTTTCCCAACTTTTCCAGTCGGGTCAATAATCTGTTTTGGTTTCCATTTTTGTGAAGCTCGCAATAAAGGAATAAATCCTTTGTAATATATAACTAGTATATCTATTACATGTCCTGAGAATCCTTGGATATAGCTCTCTGCTCCATACACTCCGTTTACTTTAACAAATCTTTTTGCTAGCCTGATGTCATCTTTGTATTTCTTGCCTTTTGTATTAACCCATTTGACATGTCCTGGTGAAAAGTCTGTCACATTCTGCGCTTGTTTTGCTTTCTTAATATCTAAAACAGGAACAATCTCAAATTTTATCATGTTTTTGACCCAGAAATAATCTCTTGAGCCATGCACAGTTTCTGGTTTGAATTTCTTCAATATCTTTGCAAGAAGTTTGCTCAAGTCATCATTTGCGTGTTTCATGTCAAATTTTACAAATATGTCTACATCATAGTCTCCTTTCAGCCAGGTATTCTTGGCATAACTGCCGCCAGTTACTGCTTTTGCCTTGATTTTGTTTTTCTTTATCTCAGCATCCAGTTTTTTGAGAAATGCCTCTACTTCGCTCACTTTTTCCTTTTCTGGCTTTATCTCTTCTAGCACTTGTTTGAGTATCTTTTTGGTCATAGGGCTTTTAAAAGGCAAAGGCTATAAAAATCTTTTTATACTAGTAAGAAATAAGTTATAAAAAAGGGGTAATAATGGTAGAAGCACTAGGCATATTAACAGCAATTTCCGTGGTTTTATTGATTGGCGTACTGTTCTCTATATTTGCTAAGCGGTTGAATTTACCTGAAATTCTTGTTTTGATTGTTGTGGGTATTATTCTTGGTTTCTTTCAGTACCAAGGCTCTCAATTGATTCAGTTTCCTAGTGTTTTCCTTACAAGCATAAGCCTGTTAGCATTAGCTTTGATTGTTTTTGACAGTTCCTCTAAATTAAGAATAAAGGAATTAGACGCATTATCAATAAAGGCGCTCAAGTTTGTGGTTATTTTTTCACTGCTATGCCTTGTTCTATTCACGCTGGCATCAAAATTATTATTAGGCATTCCTTTGGTTCTTGCTTTGTTATTTGTAGCAATTAATTTGGGAACTTCCCCAGATGTTGTTCTCTCTATTTTAAAAGACACTAAAAGTAAAGTAATGGGTTTTATGAAACTAGAATCTGTGTTTAATACTCCTTTGACTGTTTTGCTTCCTTTCATAATTATAGATTTCACACAAGGACAGTCTTATATTTCAGGTGTTGTAGAATTGATTGTTCCTTTTTTGACTAAGTTTGTTGTTGGTATTGGTGCAGGTGTTTTTGTTGCAGTGATTTTGTTCAAGATTATGAAGCGAAGTTATTCTCCGTTATACTCCCCGCTAGCAGTCATCATAGCTTCGTTATTAGCTTATGTTTTGGCAGAAAACCTGCGGGGTAATGGTGTATTGGCAGTAATAACTTTAGGTATCTTCTTTGGTAATGTTGCTGTCAAAGAAAAGACAGAAGTTTTGTCTGTTGAATCTGTGCTCACAAAAGCTTTTTTCATTTTTGTTTTTATTTTGCTGGGTCTAACTATAAAACTTCCTTTGACCACAGAATTTTTTATCCGTTCTCTGATTTTATTCGTTGCATACTTATTAATCAGGTATCTTGCAGTGTATCTTAGCTTTAGAAAAGAGAATCTAACCTCAAAAGAATTGTTGTTCATAACTCTTAATGCCCCTAAAGGTATATCTACTGCTGCAGTTGTATTCCTGCTTGCGATTTATGATATTCCTGGAACTATTTATTACATTCCAGGCATCAGCATTGTTCTTGACGTAACTTTAGCCTTTATTCTATACTCTATTATTCTCTCAACTATTATTTGTTCTTTCAAGAGTAAATTTCTTGGTGTAGTTCCAAAAAAATGAAGGTTCTTATTGGTCCTGGAGGTATTGGTTCTGATTATAACTCTAATTTTAAGAGATTTGCAGCTGCAGGTCTTACCTGTGCAGAGGTTGAGTTCACCCACAGCATCTACATGAAGAATAATAAGATTGCTAAAACAATTGGCGATGCTGCAAAAAAACAAAAAATCGATTTGAGTGTGCACTGCCCGTATTATATCAATCTCATATCTGCAGACAAGGTAAAGATTGGGGCCTCTAAAAAAAGAATAATCACAAGTGCAGAGCGCGGGCACTATCTTGGAGCAAAATACATTGTTTTCCACGCAGGATACTATGGAAAATTTCCTAGGGAAGAGGCATATGAAGGAATCAAAGAGGCAATTGAAGATATGCAGGATTTTATCAAGGAAAAAAAATGGAAAGTCAAGCTTGCTCCTGAAGTCATGGGCAAAGATTCCTCTTTTGGAACAATAGATGAACTATATGATTTGCATAAAGAAACAAAATGCGCAGTCTGTGTTGATTTTGCACACCTGAAAGCTCACTACAGAGGCAAGATTGATTGGGAGCATGTCATGAAAACAATGAAAAAGTTCAAATTCAGCCCCTTGACAGCTCACATGTCTGGTATTGAGTGGGGTCCTAAAGGAGAGCAAAGGCACGCAATGACGCAAACAAAAGAAATCAAAGAAATGCTGCAGCAAATAAAAAAACACAAATTAAGCATAAGAATCATAAATGAAAGTCCTGACACTTTTGGTGACGCTGTTAAGACTCTTAAACTATATAATCAAATGTAGTGTGCATAGCACCTAGCGAAGTTCTCTAATACACAATCTAGTTAAGATAAATCTGGGTAATATTTAGCAACAGAAGCCAAACGAAGCGTGCTATGCACATACCAAATGTAGAATACTTTATATACTTCTGGGCTTTTCTGCATTTTGGTGGGACATAAATGAGCGATGAATTAATAACAAAGATTACTCCTGAAGAACTAAAAGCCTGTTTGGTTAATCCTACAGCACAATCTCTTGACGAGTTTGTCCAGAATTATCGGGGTTCTGATTTTTTAGTCAGTCATGGTGCTATTAAGAAAGATGATCCTCTTCAAACCCAAAAAATTGCAATGGCATTTGCAACTTCTTCTGGTGGGGGCATGCGTGATTTGGTTCTAGATGTACATCCATTAGATAGTTTGGTTTACGAATTGCCTTGGAATAAGATTGCTTGGCGTGCTATTCCTATGAGTAAGTTATGGGTTGGCCGTGCAACCAATTGCGGCATCCAAATAGTGCACAGCAATGTATCTAAGCTTCATGGTTATTTCAAGCTTGTGCGCAGACAGGCAGTCTATGCAGATGCTGGCTCTACAAATGGTTCTAAAGTTGATAATAGAAGACTCCAGTCTAATACCGAGACTGATATTCACTCTAAGATGTCTGTCAATGTGGGCGGCGTTAAGTTTAGTTTTTACTCTGCAGCAGATTTTTATGAGAAAGTTCTTGATAAATTAAAATAAGTTTATAAACAACGGTTATTTCTAGTATCGCATGAAAACAGTAATACTTGACACTGATTTTTTGGTTCACTGTGCTAGTCATAGGGTTGATTATGAAGAAGAACTTAGAAGAATTCTTAATTGTGTATACCAAATTAGTATAATTGACAAGACCATAGATGAATTAAATAATATTGTAGAGAAGCAGAAAGGCAAGACCAAAGCTGCTGCTAAGTTAGCCAAAGCAATTCTTGAGAATAATCAGCTTCCATTAATCAAAACAAAAAAAGACAAGATTGTTGATGAATTGATTCTTGATGTTGTTAACAAAGACACAATTGTCGCCACAATGGATGCAGATTTAAAGCGCAAATTAAAGGCAAAGGGCGTCTCTATAGTCATAATTCGCCAGAAAAAGTACCTAGTATTGATTTCTCACTAATCGGTAACGAAAACCATAAGCTTTTTAAATGGTCTACATCTTTTTTATAGTGAATTTGGTGGTGTAGACTTGGCAAAACAAAAAGACAAATACTGTGCAATGTTTGATGCTCCTTTTGATAATTTAGAGCAGATGAGCAGATATATTAAAGCTATTCCTAGGCAGGGTATTGTTGTTCTGGATAATAATATCATCCCTGATATTGATTCTAGACAATTGACAAAAACATCTGCAGATAGTATTGAAGGTATTATTAAGTTTAATTATGCTTTAGCAGAAAGCATTCAAAATTTTTCTTATGATAGAGTCATAATCACTAAAGAAGCAAGAGCAGAGATGAATCCTGGTTTTGATTTTGTAATTAAAGAAATAAAGCGCAAATCCGGCAATGCTTCTTTGTATTCACGCTTAATCGAGTCTTATGATACTCTTAATAAAAAAGTCAATGCATCTAAACGAATTAACCAGTCTGCTACTTTTGAAAATAATTGTATTTATGAGTCTATGCGGAATATTGTTCGTAAGCTTGTGCTTGATTTTCCTGAGCTTAAGAAAAAGCCAAGTTCTGGCGATGAGCCTGATGAAAAAATAGTTGCATATGCTTTTGCACAGGCTATTGCGCAGGATAAAAAAGTTTTTATTTTATCTAGTGATGCAGATATCCGCAATATTTCAGAGGAATTATACACTGTTCTTACTGCTAAGAATGTTGTTGGTGTTGATACTGTTGCAGGTTCACGTTTAAAGTGCAATAATGTTGAAGTTGTTTGTTTTGATGTTAATGAAAAACGATTCCAGACTGTTTTTAATGCAAGATTAAATGGAAAAGATTCCTGGACTCCAAAAAATGGTTATTCTACGCAAGATACTCATAATCTGAAGACTTATGTTCAGCAAAATCTTGTTCCTGCGGAAGTAGAGCTTGGCAATGGTAAGGCTCTTGCAGTTATTGTTGAGCAAAGAAAGCAAAAACAAGTACCTAAAAATGAAGATAAAGCAAATGAAGATAAAGCACTTACTGATGTTGAAATTTCAGAAGCAGACAGCACGCAAAATAAAACAAATACAGTTTCTGAAGAGGTTCTTTCTGCTCTTGAAAAAATCTATGCTCGTGTTGGTGTTGATTCTGAGAGCTTAAATATTGACAATCAAGAGGATATTGAAACTGCAATTGAGACTTGCAGGGATTTCAAGTTAGTTTACCAAAGCATGAGTTTGCCTACAGATTCATTAGATACAGAGATTAAAAAATTGGAACAGAAAAGTTTACCGCATTTGATTAAAACACTTGAACAAGAGTGTGAAGCACTTAATGCTAAATCCATTAATTTGCTGCAGCAGCAAGGATATACTAACTCTGATGAAAATGAACAAACAAGAAAATCAGTAAAAGCCAATCTGGATTTAATAGATAAAAACGTAGGCTTGATTGAACAGTATGAAAGCCAGCTTAAAGAATTGCAGACGCCTGAATGCTTAAAAGGCGCAACTACAAAACAGGTTGAAGTATACAATGCATTTAAAGAAGCAGGTGCAGAAATTACTGATGCAGGTATTTGGGCATCAAATAGTCTTATCAAACAAGTTACTGGATGGACTCCTGCGTATATAAGTAAGATATTAACAGATTTGGAAAAGGAGAAGCTTATTGAGCGTAAGCAGGCAGGCAGAAGCAAGACTAATTTCCTTAGCGCAAGTGTTCTAGACCGATTTAAACTCGCAAAACCATAACCAACACAAAAATCAAATTTTTGTGAGGTTCACAAATTGTGTAAACAATTTGCGAAACCTTTTTAAACCACTTCTGATTCTCCAGTATTAGATGAGATGCAGGAGGTTTCTTGAAATCTACCATTCTGTGTTGATGTAGGCGAGGATAACAAAAATGTTTTACAAAATTGAACTAAAAGATCATATAAGAGTTTCACCAAGTTATTTTGACTTGGATGTTAAAGAAGCAGTACTAAAGTCTGTTAAGCTGAAGTATGATGGTTTGACAACTGCAGAGCTTGGCTTTGTTATTGATGTAATAAATGTCAAGAATATTGGCGAAGGAGTCATAATTCCAGGTGATGGTGCAAGTTATTATGCAACAACCTTTGAGATTATCACATTCAAGCCAGAATTGCAGGAAGTTATTGTTGGCAGAATCAAAGATATTGCTGATTTTGGTGCATTCCTTACAATGGGTCCTATGGATGGTATGATTCATATCAGTCAGACAATGGATGATTTTGTAAGCTTTGCTAAAGATAAAGTTTTGACAGGAAGAGACAGCAAAAAGATATTAAAAGTTGGAGATCTCTGCAGAGCAAGAGTTATAGCAGTTTCATTCAAAGATATTACTAACCCAAAGATTGGCCTTACTATGAGACAGCAGGGCCTTGGCAAGCTGGAGTGGATTGAAGAAGAAGAGAAAGATAAAAAGCCTGCCAAAGAAGATAAAAAGACTGTCAAAAAGGCAGCAGGTAAGAAAAAATGAAGAAAAAAGCTTGTAAAAATTGTAAAATTTTTGTAGAGGGCGATGAATGCCCTATTTGTAAAGGCACTCAGTTTGTCAATAACTGGAAAGGCAGATTATATGTTTTAGATGCTAATAAATCTGAGATTGCTAAAAAGATAGAATCTAAAGTTAAAGGAGAATATGCTATTAAAGTGAGTTAAAATGAAATTAGAAATAAAAAATAAAAAGGAAAATCCATTATTATCCAGGATCGAAGTCTCTGGCACACTTTCTTTTGCAGGTGTTACACCTTCAAATGAACAGGTTGCACAGAGTATTGCTTCACAATTAAAGGTAGATGTTTCTGTTGTTAAGATGAAGAGTATCTACACTGGTTTTGGCGAACAACAAGCTGAATTCGCTGCATTTGTCTACAAGACAAAGGCAGATTTAGATAAGATTGAGCCTAAGCCTAAGAAACAGCGGGAAAAAGAAGCAAAAGCTGCTGAGGCTAAGAAAAAGGCAGCTGAAGAAGCAAAAGCTCCTAAAGAAGAAGCTCCTAAGCCAGAAGCAAAGAAGGAAGCTCCGGCTGAAGCTAAACCTGAAGAAAAAAAGCCAGAAGCTAAACCTGAAGAAAAGAAAGAAGCTCCTAAGGAAGAAAAAAAGGAAGGTGCTGAATAATGGGAGACAAAAAACCGAGAAGAAAAAGAAAGCCTGTTCAAACATGGTCTTTTTTTACAAAGAAGGGAGATTCTATGGATCGAAATCGAAAATCTTGTCCTAAGTGCGGTCAAGGATTCTTTATGGCAAAGCATTCCGATAGATGGACTTGCGGCAAATGTAGCTATGTTGAATTTAAGTCTGCTAGTAAGAATGAAGAAAAGCCTAAAGAAAGTAAAAAGTGATGTTTTTTTGAAATAAGTCACTGGACATTTGCGTAAAGTTTCCGGATTTCTATCGTCGATAAAGAGTAGTTAGAAAGCCACTAGACAGATATGCGTGAAATATATAAATCCTATTTCTTAAAATGTTATGAAAAGAGAACACGCAGAACTGCCAAATAATGATTTTAGGTTCTTGCGAACACAAAAATCAATTATGCAGTTCTGCTTAACGTCCTCTTTTCTCGAAAAACGAGACTTTCAATAAACTGAGAAAGTCTCGCGCTAGATGCGACTTCAGGAGAAATTAACATGAATACAAATAAAATTAATATAACTGATTTTCCACCAAAGAAAATTTATGTTCTTCTCAGCAAAAAAACGCGAACAAAACTAATTAGTGCAGTCAAAAATGCTTTAAAAATTAGCAAAAATTTCAATTTAGCGAACTGGTTAAATAAAAAATCAGTAAAATATGAGTTAAATACAAAATTCAATGGAGGAGATATAAATAATTGGCTTGCAGGAACAAAAATAGATATTAGAACTAAAACAATTCATCCTAAATATGCACCGTTATGGATTATTTTGGAATTATCCAAGATAGCAGGAATTTCTTTAGATGTTATAGAAAAAAATGTTTTGTCTTATAGATCTGGAGGAAGAGGTAATGTAATATTTAATCCAAAATTACCTATTCTTATAACTCCTGAACTTGAAAGTATAATCTTTCATTTATTTGGAGATGGTTCTGCAGGTAATTTTACCCCGTCTTATTTTCAAAAAAACAAAACAGCAAATCATCAATTTTTACAAAAATTGAAAAACTGTTTTGGTGATTTTA
>Ga0180432_10004857_pt1 | contig 18181 bp, 18 predicted proteins | sample SS_ome_10_FD_132414 | JGI IMG/M metagenome (GOLD analysis project Ga0180432, IMG submission 132414) | Hypersaline lake sediment archaeal communities from the Salton Sea, California, USA - SS_1_MS_2 metaG | ecosystem: Environmental > Aquatic > Non-marine Saline and Alkaline > Hypersaline >...
GGTAAGTATCGTCAGGGGAGGAAGTTCCCCTGAAACCCCTCAAGTAAATATAAATAACTTTTCAAGAGATCCTTTATAAGGTAAGTATCGTCAGGGGAGGAAGTTCCCCTGAATGAACTTATTCTCTAAAATAATTATAACAGATAATTTCCTCTAATGGTTTGCGACTACTTTTAAATCCATCTCCTGCAGGATATCCCAGAGTCATCAGACATACAACGGTTACATTATCGGTAATATGTAAGATCTTTTTCACTTTTTCCTGATTAAAAGCACCAATCCAGCAGGTACCTAACCCCAACTCTGCCGCCTGCAGACTAATATGGTCCAGAGCGATAGCAAGGTCAACAGGATAGGAATGAACACCATTAGGCATGATATGGTTAATATTAGTAGCACAACCGGCAATGACAACCGAGGCTTCTCCTATAAAACTCTGATTTCTACTTGCCGGTATTAACTGCTGTCTTAATTTTTTATCCTTTACAAAAACTAATTTCCAAGGCTGTCGATTACTGGCAGAGGGAGCCAGCCTGGCTGCTTCCATAATTTCAAGTAAAAAATCTTCGGGGATTTTCTTCTCAAGGTAACCTCTAACACTTTTTCTTTTTTTAATTGCTTCTAAAACCATATTTCTATCCCTTTCTATTTTTATATTGCACTAATTAAATTTCTAAAAAAACTATAGCTAAATTCTTCTCTTATTATATTATACAGGCATGACTCCCTTTTTTTCAATTTTATGGACATTCATTCAGAATTATAGATTGAAGAAAGAGTAAGAAAAAAAGCAGTAGATTTAGAGCTTATTTGATAAAATTCATGAAAGATTTTTGCAACAGTGTTAACGTTTACCAGGTCCTAACTAAACGCAGGGGCTATCCAAACACCCGCATAAAGGGCTAAGGAAATAACCACCAAGGCAACAAGGAGATGTTCTGAAACTACTTTCCATGCATTGGGATTTTGCTTCCTGCATAATATAACTGATACATCCCGGAGTTCAACCCAGCTATAATACCTAGCTTGGTAATAATACCTGATGTTATTCCAAAAGAAAAGCCAACTTCCAAAGAATGTATATTGAACATAACAGTACTTTCTCAAAAAACGCTTAAATGCTTTAAATCTTTTCCGTCTTTTCTATCTGAGCAATAAACATACCGGAGAAGATTGCTATTCCCCCCAGGAATCCAAAAATACCAATCGTTTCTCCCAACAGGAGATACGAAAAAATGGCGCCAAAAACCGGTTCAGCCGAAAATATGATTGCTATTTTGGTGGGAGTAGAATATTGCTGAAATCGGTTTTGCAGATAAAAAGCAAGGGCAGTGGCAAATGCTCCGTTCATGATGACCGACCACCATACCGAAGCATTATAAGAAAAATGCAGGGCTTCTTTTTCAAAGAGTATTGCCATGAAGAACGACATGAGGAAAACAGTAATAAGCTGAATAAAAACCAATTGGACATAATCCAGCTTCCTGGTATAAATATCCACGCCAATGATATAGAGCGCAAATCCAACTGCCCCTAAAAAAACAAGGGAATCACCTACATTGAGGTGGTAAATTGCTCCGTTCGCGTTCATTAACCAAAGACCGGTCATAGCTAGAGCTACACCAATGACTGAATTGCGATGAATTTTCTCCTGAATCCAAAAAAAAGCAATGATGGGAACCAAAACGACCGAGATTCCGGTAATAAAAGCAGTTTTAGTCGCGGTCGTAAATTGAGTCCCTACTGTTTGTCCGAAATATCCGATAAAAAGAAATGACCCTATTAGAAAACCCTTTCTAACCATAAATAGATTGATTTTTTTTATGCGACCTCTGAACAGTAAATAGATGATACTACAAGCTAAAAAAAAGCGATAGGTCAAAAAAGTAAAGGGGGGGATGCTATTCAGAGCATTCTTGACAACCGGAAAAGTATAACCCCAGATAACAACCACTCCCAAGAGAATGATTTCAGCCCTGGCTTTGATTTTTTGTGACATTTGAATTTTTTTCTACCCTTCAATTGTTATGTTATGTACTATGTTCCTGAATCCAGCCATTTTTCAGGCCACATCGCTCAAAGGCATCTCTTGCTTTTCTGTATTCTCCATGATTGATCCTGCGGGAAAGTTCCGGATAATCAGATGCCTGAAAGGCAGGAAAATACTGCGCCATCAAACTGATGTAAGTCTCTTTAGATAGTTTTCCGGCAATCCATTTTAACACTTTATCGGTACCGGCCAGATTATGTGGTAATACCAGGTGGCGCACAAGCAAGCCGGAGACTGCAATTCCTTCTTTATCTATCTTTAAATCTCCCACCTGCCGATACATCTCCTCCAAAGCTTCTTTCATTACTGAAAAGTAATTTTCTGCCCGGGAATATTTTTCAGCAATAAGATTATCAACATATTTTGAATCAGGTAGATAAATATCAATAATACCATCCAGTAACTGTAATGTTACTAGTGATTCATAACCGCAGGTGTTATAAACGAGTGGAATATGCAGACCTGATGACCTGGACTCTCTTACTGCTTCAATAATCTGAGGTACGAAATGAGTGGGCGTAACCAGGTTTATATTATGACATTTCTGTTTTTGCAAATCCAGCATCATTCCGGACAAATCTGATATTGAAACAGGATTTCCGTTTCCAAGCTGGCTGATGGGATAATTCTGACAATAAAGACAACGCAAGGTACAGTTGGTAAAAAAGATAGTGCCTGAACCTTTTGTTCCTGAAATGGGCGGCTCCTCTCCAAAATGCGCGTTGAAGCTGGAAATTTGCATCTGTACTGTAGAACGGCAAAATCCTTTTTGACCGGCAATTCGGTTTACACCGCAATGATGCGGACAAAGACGGCAGGACTGAAGGCAGTGATAAGCCTGTTTAATACGGTCCCGGAACTGAATTTCACTTAAATTAAGATAAGAAGGATATTGTTTCATACCATAATATCGTCAGGGGAGGAAATTCCCCTGAAACCCCTCAAGTAAATAAATTTCTTTTAAAGAGATACTTTCGTATAAGGTAAGTATCGTCAGGGAAGGAAGTTTTCCTACTGATTATTTTGTTAACAACCAGAATTCCTTTAAAAAATCTTATAGTATCGGAATCTTAAAAGATCAGATACCATAATATATTAAATATATTCTCTATATCTTTTCTTACAGGTAATTCAGGATTTCAGTCAGTGCATTTATCTGAATGTATTGATCAGAAATGGGTTCCTCTTCTTCAAATTTCCAGGTTGAAGAAGGTATCAGGATACAGTTTAATCCCAGCCTTAATCCCGGGTTTAAGTCTGAACGAACACTGTTTCCTACAATCCAGGTTTCTTTTTTGTTCAGATTGTGTTCCTCCAAAATGCGCTGATATTCATCAATATTTTTATAGTTCAGAATATAAATGGCAGAAAAATAGGGCTTTAATCCTGAATGAGCTATTTTCTGGGCTTGTATTTCCGGATCACCCAGGGTTGCCAGAACGAGAAAGTATCGTTTTTTAAGAATGCTTAATACTTGCTCAGCTCCCTCCACGCATTCCGGTACCTTGCGAAACACTTTCCACCCGATATCGGCGACCTTTTTTTCTATTGCCGGATTAATTTTCTTGCCCACCTTTTCACTATAATAATGATAGGTCTTGATGAGACTGAAGGGATAACGTTCTTTGGCAAAACCCTGTTCCATAATATGACTGATATCGATTTCATCGAGTTTTTCCAGCACTTCATTTTCCGGGAATCCAAACTCTGATACAATAGTTAAAAATTCTTTTCTGGATTGATGGTATATCCTGGAAGTATGTATTAAGGTATCATCGAGATCAAATATAATAGTGCGAATAGATATTACCCTCCTTTATTCCAAAAGAAACTTCCCGAGTTACCAGGGTATTTTTTATTATAACCTGTTTGCTTTTTTTGGTAAAATAAATTTGGGTTGATTGAAAATTCAAAAAATATGGTATAATTTTGAGTAATGGTAATATATATTGCAGAGAGAGGATATCAATGAAAAAAAATAATAATGAACTTCCTGATAAAAAAAATGAAAAAAAGGTAAAATCAATGTGGCGTGAACTTATTGAAACGGTGGTAAGTGCAGGCATCATTGCCTTTATTATTATCACCTTTATCGGACAGGTTACTGTTGTGAAGGGAGCTTCTATGGAGGATACCCTTTTCAACCGGGAAAGGCTTATTTGTAACAAAATAGTTTACCGATTCACAGAGCCGGAACATGGGGATATTATGATTTTTAAACCTCCTATTGACCAAAATCACAACTATATTAAAAGAGTTATCGGTGTTGCAGGTGACAGGGTAAAGATTGTTGACGGAATAGTCTACCTCAATGGAGAAAAATTGGAGGAAGATTATGTAGAACATCGTTCTTTTGAAACAATGCCCGAAATTGTTGTACCGGAAAATTCTTATTTTGTATTAGGTGATAACCGCACAAATAGCAGTGATAGCCGTTTCTGGGGTTTTGTTCCCGAAGAAAATGTCATCGGCAGGGCTTCTATTATCTTCTGGCCAATTACCAAAGCCCGCATGCCTTAACTTTATTTCTCAATTATAGATTATGGAGGTAAAATATTTAATGAACAAATTATGTGGTAAATTGATTCTGCTTTTCTTGCTTATTGGATTTTTGATAACCAATCCTGTCCTATCAGCCTTTGCTTCTGCCTATGATAAAAATATTCAAAAGGCAACTGAATATTTACAACAAGAGCAATTTAATGAGGCAATAAAAGAACTGGAAACTGTCCTGACTTTAGTAAGACAGAAAGCCCATTTAGAATTTAATGAAGTCCAATTCATAAAAAATGAAGCAGAGGGTTATGGTATATTTCAGCCACGTGAAAACAATATCTTTTCACCAGGAGAAACTTTTTTTATTTATGGTGAACCCAAAAATTATACTATCAAAGAGATTGAGCAAGGACTATATGAAATTTATTTAAAAGAAGATTTTTATATTCTTGATAGAGAAAATAATGTTTTATTTGGGCAAATTGATTTTTATGAATTCCACATGCAAAGCCGGTCACCTAATTCTGAGATTATCTTTACCAATACCATAACCCAGGAACCAGCTTTTCCTCCCGGTGAATACAAATTTCGTTTAGTATTAAAAGACGTTTACAGTCAGAGGGTAGTTGAAATTAACGTTGATTTTGAAATACAATAAAAAATAAGGTTAGGGGCCCTATAACTCCCTAACCTTATTTTTAAATCTTCTTATTCAATTTTCATTTCTGTAAAATTCTGCTGCGGCTGATATTCCATGTTCAGGTATGGCATACTTCTCGGTTTTCAAAATATTCTCTAAGGCTGATAAGAATAACATAACATTCGCCTTAGAGCAGGAATAGCCCATCAGACCGATACGCCAGGCTTTACCTTTGAACTTACCCAGCCCTCCCCCGATTTCGATTCCGTATTCGTTCAACAGGGCTTTTCTTACCGTTACATCGTCAATACCTTCCGGGATATAAACCGCATTTAATTCTGGTAAACGGTATTCAAGAGGAGCTATCATTTTCAATCCCATCGCTTCCAGACCTGCTACAAGTGCTTTGGAATGCAATTGATGTCTATAGAAACGTTCCTCCAGCCCTTCTTCCAGAACCAAACGCAAGGCTTCCCTTAAGGCATAGACCATATTAATGGGTGCAGTATGATGATAAAATCTTTCCTTGCCCCAATAGCTCTGCAGCATCTGAATATCCAGGTACCAGCTACGGATAGGACTGGTTCTCTGTGCTATTGATTGAATCGCCCTATCACTGAAGGAAACCGGAGCTAATCCAGGGGGACAGCTCAGACATTTCTGAGTGCCGCTATAGATGGCATCAACTTTCCATTTATCTGTTTCCACCGGGATGCCAGCAAGGGAAGTTACCGCATCAACGACAAACAACACACCGGCTTCTTTTGTTAACCGGGATATTTCTTCCAATGGCTGTCTGACTCCGGTTGAGGTTTCGGCATGAACAATAGCTAACAGTTTTACTCTACTGGTCTTTTCTAAAACTTTCTTTACCTCTTCCGGTTCAACTATATTTCCCCACTCTGTCGGGAGAATGACCGGTTCGGCTCCGCATCGTTTTACAATATCAGCCATTCTTTCGGCAAATAAGCCATTGATACAGACCACTGCTTTATCGTCCGGCTCCAGCAGATTAACCAGGCAGGCTTCCATACCGGCACTTCCGGTACCGGACAGGGCAATAGTCAATTCATTCTTGGTCCGGAACACCTCTTTGAGCATCTCCCTGGTTTCATTCATGATAGTTAAAAAATCAGGATCAAGATGGCCTACCAGGGGTGTTGACATTGCTTTTAACACCCGGGGGTGGACATCACTGGGACCAGGTCCCATTAACACTCTTTTTCCGGGATTTAAATCAGTATACATTTCCCATACCTCTCTTATTTTTTTTATTTCAGGCTATTGCTCAACTAGATTATAATCCTTATTAAATGAACACTTTTTTCATAACAGGGTAAAAATATTTTTCTTTTTCGATTACAATAACACCTTTTTCCCGGGCAATTTTTTTCTGTTCTTCAGTACAATAACCCCATCCAGCCATGAATACATTAACCCCCAACAGCTGTGTTTCTTCCAGGTAACTTAACTGGTCATCGATAAAATAGATATCATTAAAGTTTACACTGTACTGCGCAGCAATAGCCTTCATGTGATCTGACTTGTTCTTTCCGTAATTCTTATCAAAGATATTTTTTAAATCGATATGAAAACCCAGATAATCAGGATGAAAAGCAGGATGAATTGCCTTACCTAAATTGGAAGTGGCAATTACCACTTTTTTGCCATCTTCTAAAAACCCTTTAATTCCTGTTACTACATCTTCAAAGACAGGGGATAAGGAAAACCATTTTCCAAAATCTTGTTTTTGCCACTTTTCCTTTTCCTGAAAAAATAATTCATGAAAAAAGTGATAATTAAAATCAATCTGATTGCGAATTTTTCTAAAATCATCCTGGTTACGGATTTCTATTTGTTCTTCGATAATTTTTATCATAACAAAAAAATCACCGGAAAGCTCAATAAAGGAACGAATCAGCCGATATTTTTCCATTTCCCGGCTATATTGCCTTTTCATCTGTTCCCAATTTTCAAAGGTAAACAGTTTTCCGCCAAAATTTTTTTTAACCTCCGGACCGAAATGACGGCAATAGGCATTATGGCTAACAAATAAAGATTTTAAGGCACTGTCACTAATAACCCCGTCAAAATCAACTGCCAATACTTTCATATTCTACTCCGCTATCAAACAACACTTTATCTCTTCTTGTCTCTTTTCAAAAAAAATCTATTTATAAGGAATCAAACAAAGGAATTTTAATTGACTGTTTCCGGTATTTCTAAAGCCGTGTTTTTGATTGGGTTCAACAAATATCACACTGTCTTTTTTAATGGGATAAATCTTTTCATCTATCTTGACTTCTCCTTTACCTTCCAGAACAAAAACTTCATGTTCCCAGTCATGGGTATGATTAGGTGTACACCCTCCTGATTCCACCTCAAACAATCTCATGGCAAAATTTTTCGCATTATCCTTGTCGGAAATGAGCCACCTTACCTTGACATTTTTTGCCTCTTCCATTTCTACATTTTCTAATGGTACATCATGATAATCAGTAACTTTCATAAATTCCTCCTTCTCTTATTTAATTTTTTACTAAATATTCTTTGATTTTTGGGTAAAAATCCTCTTCTCTTTCAATAACAGGAATCCCCCTGGCTTGGGCATCCTTTTTTTGCTGTCCGGTAGCATAACTCCAACCAGCCAGAAAAACGTTAATACCTAAATTTTGTGTCTGCTCCAGATGAGCCAATTGATCATCGACAAAGTAAATATCCTGATAATTAACACCATATTTATCACAAATATGGTGCATTTGGCTTGATTTGTCTTCTCCAAAACGAAAATCAAGGATATCATCAGCTTCGACCGGAATATTATAATATTGAGGATAGAAAGTCCTGGCAATATACTCCCGCCGGTTGGAAGTGGCAATCATCACCTTAACCCCCTCCCGGTAAAACTTTTGGATTCCTCGAACTACTTCTGCATAGGGCGGCTCCAGGCTAAGCCATCCTTCAAAATTATCCTGCTGTAATCTTTGTCGTTCCTGATAAAAAGCATCATGGAAGTTCTGAAAGTCAAACATAACCGTTTCTCTATACTGATCGAACTCCTGTTGATTCTGAACGGTTTTCCCTTCCTCCATTAGTTTCTGAATCAAACCATAATCCGTGGCTCCTCTAATATAAGGCCTGAGGGAACGATAATAGTGCATTTCTTTTTCATATTTTTTCAGGATTATTGGCCAGCTTTGAAAAGTAAACAGTTCCCCGCCAAATTTTTGCCTTTGGGCAGTGCCAAACAACCTTAGATAGGCGTTATGGCTAACAAAAAGGGAATCCATAACACTATCAACAATGACCCCATCATAATCTACCGCTAAAACTTTCATAAAAATTTCCCTTTACTACTTCTATCAAGAAAGATAATCTTCCCTGAGCGGATAAAAAACATCCAGTAGCTGAGAATCCTGTTCTACGGACGTTACTTCATGCTCAACATCCGGTGGTATGACTACCCCATGGCCTGCTTTCAACAACCGGCTTTCCCCTCCGACCACCATCGTAACCGCACCTTTTAGGACATAACTAATCTGTTCATGGGGATGATGATGATTGGGCATAACCAGATCATCCGGACCAAAATCAAATAAAGTCATCATCACATGGTCATGGGTAACCGCTCTTAATTGTGAACTTTTCAATACCTGTTTAACTTTTAGCTCGTCCTTCTTAAAAAATTTGATTTCTTTCATCTTACTACTCCTCTTATTTCTTTAATATTCCTTACCTTACCTTGTTTTTGAAAGGGAACACCCTGTTACTTGCTCCACTGCTTCTTCCTGAAAATGAAAAGCCAGGGGAGGTAATTCATCGATATCAAAAAAATCAACAAGTTCGGCATCATCTCCTGCGGTCAGCTTTCCTCCGATAATATTTACTTCATAAGTAATAATAATAACATGTCCATACATTTTGCTTTCATGATTATAGATTTTAATAAATCTTTTAATAATCCCATGCAAGCCGGTTTCTTCCTGCATTTCCCTCAAGGCAGCCTGAATTGCTGATTCACCATCATCTATAAATCCTCCCGGCAAGGCCCAAAAACCTTTCTTTGGTTCTACTTTCCTTTTTACCAGGAGCAGCTCGCCTTTTTCATTTCTGGCTACCACGGCAACACTGGGGATAGGATTATCATAGTAAATTGTATCACAATGCCGACAGTACATCCTTTCATTTTCCTGGATTAATCTCTTCTCCAGTTTATGACCACATTTTGTGCAATACTTCAAATCAATTTTCTTCATTAAAACTCCTCTGCTCTTTAATCTTTTAACTATCATTCATTTGTCCCATCCGGACAAAACTATAAAAACAATCTTCCCCGATAATAATATGGTCAAGAACCTTTACGCCCATCATCTGGCAGGATTCACATAATCTATTGGTTAATTCAATATCCTGTTGACTGGGCTGAGGATTACCGCTGGGATGATTATGAAGAAAAATAACTGCTGCCGCAGATTCCTTGATAACCTCCTTCAGCACTTCCCGGGGGTGAACTGTCGTTTCGGTCAAACTTCCCATGGAAATAAGGACATCCCTGATAATCTGATAGCGTACATCCAGAAGGATAATATGAAATAATTCCTTCTTTTTATCCCGCATTTCAGCATAATAGTAATCTACTAAATCCTGAGCTTTTTGAATTCTTTTTCCCGGAAGCATTTTCTCACGGGATAACCGAACCCCCATCTCCAAAGCTGCTTTAATCTGGGCATATTTTGCCTGTCCGATACCGCCAATCTGTTTCATTTCTGAATAAGAAGTATTCACCAGTTTCCTCAGGCTGCCAAATTTGGCTAATAAATTTCTTGCTAACTCTACTGATGTTTTTCCCGAAGAACCTTTCACCAAAATAATTGCCAGTAATTCGGCATCTGTTAAATATTTTACACCATGATGCAATAATCTTTCCCGTGGACGTTCATATTCCGGCCAGTCCTTGATCGTATAATTCTTTTTAAAATGTTCCATTTGGTATTCTTTCTTCTGGTTCAACTCGTTTAGCCTCAGCTGTTTCCTCTTTTTCGCTTAATCCGATCTAACCGGTACTGCAAAGCCTTCTGCCATTGATTTTTATTTTCCGGATTGATGTGTTCCCGCTCTAATTGTAAAAGTCCTTCCTCCACCATAAGAAGAGCTTTGGAATAATCTTTCAGCTGATGTTCGTAATATTTGGCTAACTCCTCATAGGGATAATGAATAAATTGATTGCTGAGGGAAATGATATCCCGCCAGGCTTTTTCCGCCTGTTCCCATTTACCCTGCTTTTTATAGGCAAAGGAGCATAGCCTTAATACTTCCAATGATTCTTCATCTGATAAGTTACAGTTTAATGCTTCTTCATAACACCGACTGCTGTATTTATAATCCTTATATCCTTCATAGATCCTCCCAATACTACAAAGGTCAATACCGTTGTTTCTCATACGAAAAGGATCATGTAAAATCTGACCAATTTTAGTGGTCAGAAAAACCAGCGAAATAATATCCTGTAAATTATGTTCAAAAACAGGTTTTAAAGGACGGGCATCTCTGTCTTGCAGATAGCGAAAATAAACATGGGGAATGAGATAGCCGGGTATGTCTTCCTCCCGGCTAATATGTAATATTTTTTTTTCTATATTGGATAAAGAGCAATCCTTTAATCTTCTCTTCCACAAACGCCGGGTTGGGAATAATAAATCAAGGTGATGAGGATCAGGCAGTTGCAGTGGAAGGCGGGTCATAATAAAGCGGGTCTGCATTAACGGAAAATCATAACACCTTCCGTTATAGGAAACCAGCAATTTAAAATCTTTTGCAAACAACTGATTAACTGCCCAGAGCAGAGCCTCTTCCTCATGATAATCGGACATAAAATACTGTCTGACACAGAAAGAATCTCCGGTAAAAAAACCCAGTCCAAGTAAAAATATATAGGTTCCTGCTCCTCCGGCCAATCCGGTTGTTTCTGTATCAAAAAAAAGAGTCTGACTCAGTTGAATACCTTCAGCTGTTCCGTTAGAGGCAGAAATCCAGGTATGTAGTTCCTCCGGAAAATAACGGGAAACTTCTGCCAGGGAATAATCACCCAGTGAAATATTCAATGGGAATGTTTTTTCCCCATAAAAACAAGGACCATGAGGAGTATCTAGCACATTACCGTTAATAATGTCCGAAATAGGAATAGACCTTTTGTCTTTTGAGATTGAAAAGCTTCTCTTCCTACCAGTATGACTGATTTGCCGGACCTTATTTCTTAAGCTCTCGATCTTCTCCAGACGTTCCTTTAAATCCATTTCAGCTGATAGCCTCCTTCAGGATTAAAAGTGCACTTTGTTTCCCGTGATTGCCGACCTGGTTTATCGGTCCCACACAGGAAGGACAACCTTTGTCACAACCGCAATTTTCAATCAAATCCCTTGCTGCCCTTAAAATTTTATCACGAAGTTCGTAAATCTTCTCGCTAAAACCAACGCCACCCGGGTAATTATCATAAATAAAGAGGGTGGGCAAATCGGTAAAAGGAGAACGAATTTGGGCTACAGCCCGAATATCTTTGGGATCACACATAATAAATAAAGGAGCTACATTAACCATTACATTGGATAAGGCCAACAATCCTCCTCCCAGATCAAAGGTAAATCCGGGTTGCACTCTTTTTCCAACGTGGTTATGAATGGCTTCTAACAAAACCAGCCAATAGGCAGTGGTATGCATATCCTCGGCAGGCAAATTAATTTTTCCATAGCCCAGATTTGCATGGGTATAAAATTTAACCTTTTTATACATGGTAGAGATAGTAGTGATGGCTATTTCACCGTGCTGATGTTTGACATTTTGTTCATCCTGCCCATCAAAGACATCCAGAACTTTGATATGACTTTCCACCTGGGCATCAGTGTAGTAATTGACATCTACCTTTTTTGCATAAGCCTTGTAGTCATTATAATCCAACCTGGTAATGGTATACTGTTCTCCTTCGTGAATATAAATAGCACCTTCGTGAATAGTAGTAGGTGCACTTTCACGATCTACTTCCCCGATAACCTTATTTTCTCCTGCTTCTATATCAACAATGGCAAAATTTTCAGTAGAAGCGCTGCGCAAACTGATCTCATCGGCAGGATAAGCCTCACTCATCCAGTGCCATTTGTTTCGCGTAAAATGAATTATTTTTTTATCTTCTAAAAATTGCAGTATCTCTTCCAATTCTTCAGAACCAAATTTTTCTCCCTGCACAAAAGGCAGCTCAAAGGCAGCACATTTGATATGACTGATTAAAATACTGAGGTTATTTGGATCGATTACCGCACTTTCCGGTGTTTCTTTAAAAAAGTAATCCGAGGCATTAATCATATACTGGTCTAGCGGTACACTGGAAGCAACCAGAATGGCAACAGAAGAATGGGTACGTCTACCCGCCCGGCCAGCTTGCTGCCAGGTACTGGAAATGGTCCCTGGATAACCGGCAATAAAACAGGCATCCAGTTGTCCAATGTCTACACCCAGTTCCAGAGCATTGGTGCTGACCACGCTTTTGATTTTTCCCTCTTTGAGACCTTTTTCAATTTCCCTACGTAAATTTGGCAGATAACCACCCCGATAACCTCTGACCAGGTCCCGGTCATACCCAATTTTCACCAGAAAATCCTTCAGATAACTGGTCAACAATTCGGTTGTTAAACGACTTCGGGCGAAAACAATGCTCTGAATATCATACTGTAAAAACTTGCCTACCAATCGGGCTGTTTCCTTAATTAAGCTTTTACGAATACCAAGTTGCCTGTTTACCACCGGTGGATTATAGAATAAAAAATATTTTTCACCCCTGGGGGCCCCGTTATTTTCTATCAACGAGAATTTTTCTCCTACAATTTTTTCGGAAAATTCCAACGGATTGGCGATAGTGGCAGAGCAGCAAATAAACTGCGGTTTTGAACCATAAAATTCACAAATTCGCTTTAATCTGCGTATCACATTGGCCATATGACTGCCAAAAACTCCCCTATAAATATGGATTTCATCCATGACAATATACTCTAAATTTTGAAATAACTGATGCCACTTGGTATGATGGGGCAATATACCGGTATGCAACATATCGGGATTGGTCACTACAATATGGCCCTGTTTACGAATAGAGGACCTGGCTGAAACGGGAGTATCCCCATCATAAGTAAAGGTCCTTACCGGCTGATCCAGGGTTTCTACTACCCGGTAAAGTTCTCCCAACTGGTCTTGAGATAGAGCTTTAGTGGGAAAAAGATAAATTGCCCGGCTCTCCGGTTTCTTGATAATACTGTCCAGTACCGGTAGATTATAACAGAGTGTTTTTCCTGAAGCGGTGGGTGTTACCACAACTATATTTTTACCTTCGTTAACTGCCTTCAAGGCACTGGCCTGATGAGAATAAAGCTTGTCTATTCCTTCCTTCTTTAAATGATTGACCAATACGCCATCCAGCCAATCCGGGAATGCATCTAAACGCGCTTCCTGGGCCGGCAGGTGCTCCATTGCCGTCAAATAGGGACGGACGGTAAAATCCTTCTCCAGCTCTTGTATGATTTCCGAAACATCGCAATCCATATTTACTCCTGTTTTAGCTCTGGATTCGAAACATTGAAAATTCCTTGAATTAACATTCATCTCTACTATATCATACCATAAAAAGAACCGGCAATAGTCAGCCGGATCAATAATGAATAGTATCGGATTTAATAAATTCGATGCTTTTAAGAAAAACCCTTTCCCGGTTTGCTGGATAAGTTTTTTGTCATTTGTTCAAGAATTTCCTAAAAATTTTATCATAAATAAAACCATATGACTAAATCTATTTAAAGGCTGAAACAAATTAAAACAATTCATAAAAAGTTCAATCATTAATATTTAGTTGTCTTTTTAATCATGGTTTATTATAATATAAAATGGTGTTGTTGAAAAAAATATTTAAACGAAAGGATAAAACAAATGAAAATACCGCAAGATATACAAAAAATTATGAATGAGGACGAAGCCTTTGCTTTTGCCACAACCAGTAAAACAGGTATTCCCAATATCAATATGATCGGAATAAAGAAAATTGAAAATGATGAAACTGTCTTATTGGCTGATAACTATTTTTACAAAACACTTTCCAATATTAAAGAAAACTCCAAAGCATCTATTTTAACGAAAAAAGCTGAGGACAAAAAATGGTATCAACTAAAGGGAACTTGCCAGTATGTTCATGAAGGACAAAAATATGAAGAATTTAAAAAATGGGTCAAATCAAAAAAAGAGACACTTCCTGCTAAAGGCATGGTTATTTTTAAAGTTGAACAAATTTTTAATACAGCAAGCGGTCCGGATGCAGGAAAGCCCATTTATTAGACAATGATGTACTTTATTCTAAATCATTTAATAGGTGTTCATTTTTGGAATTAATCGCTCATTGAATCATTTTTCTTATAAGTCAGCTTTAATTTTTTTAGTATTTCCACAAAGGGAATTGCCGTTAAGGATATTAGGATAACCACCAGCCACTGGGAATAAGTAAGTGCTGTTACCCCAAAAATTGACTGCAGAAAAGGAATCAACATGACTAATAGCTGTAATATGCCGGAAACAAAGATTGCCAGGACTAAATAGCGGTTAGTGAAAATTCCCAGTTTGATCAATGAGTATTGTTCAGAGCGGGAATTTAGTGATTGCCACAATTGGGAAAAACTCAGAGTTCCAAAAGCCATTGTCTCTCCTATTACTAAAGAATATTGGCTATAACCATAGTAAAAGGCTATCAGAGTAATCATTCCAATAAATATTCCCTGGGAGAATATATTAAAACCCATCTTACCGGAAAAGATACCTTCATCAGGATCCCTGGGCGGATGTTTCATCAGGTCAGCCTCCCCGGGATCAAGACCCAGCGCTAAGGCAGGGAAACCATCGGTAACCAGATTAACCCATAGAATTTGAATGGGAAGCAACGGACGTGGGAGTCCTATCAGAATAGCGACAAAAATAGTAATAATCTCTCCTAAATTACAGGATAACAAATAACGGATAAATTTTCGGATATTCTGATAGATCTTTCTCCCTTCCTCCACTGCAGATACAATAGATGAAAAATTATCATCAATTAAAATCATATCGGCTGCTTCTTTAGATACATCTGTTCCGGTAATTCCCATAGCCACTCCAATATCAGATTCCTTTAATGCCGGGGCATCATTTACACCATCACCGGTCATAGCTACCACCTGATTATTTTTCTGTAAAGCCCTGACAATTCTTCTCTTATGCCGTGGTGATACTCGAGCAAAAATAGTCGTTTTTAATACTACTTTTTCCAATTCTGACTGAGTCATTTTTTCCAGTTCTGAGCCGCTAATAATCCGGTCATCAGGGCGATAAATATCCAATTGGGTAGCAATTGCCTGAGCAGTCAAAGAATAATCTCCGGTTATCATAATAGGCCGAATACCCGCTTTTCTACAGATCTGAACCGCCTGAGCAGCTTCTTTTCTCGGAGGATCAATCATTGCCATTAATCCTAAATAAGTTAATTGGTCTTCCATTTGATCAGAATCAAGTTTTTCATTTTTTTCCAGCCGTTCTTTTTCTTGTGGTGTTATTTCCCGATAGGCAATCGCCAGAACCCGAAGTGCTTGTGAGGCAAGTACCTTATTTTGCTTTACAATACGTTCTTTCATTGATTCGGATAATTGTCTTGTTTGTTCATTTTCCCTATATTTCGTACAAAGGTCAATCATCTGCTCAGGAGCACCTTTGACAAAAAGCATATTTCCACCTTCCGGTATTTGGTTAATGGTGGACATTCTTTTCCGATCCGAATCAAAAGGAAATTCTTTTAACCGTGGATATTCATTTTCTAATCCTTCTTTTTGGTAGCCGGCTTTAGCTGCTGCCACAACTAACGATCCCTCAGTAGGGTCACCAATAATTTCCCAATGCTGGCAATCTTCATTCTGTCTTAAGACTGCATTATTACAAAGAGTCGCCGCCTTAAGTAAAAGCGCCATTGTTTGATCGTCACTGGGTTGAACAGACTGACCATCCTGTCTGAATTGACCAAATGGTTGATATCCTGCACCTTCTATTGCAATCTCTCTATCAGACAATACTAGTTTTTGAACTGTCATCTGGTTCTGGGTTAAAGTACCAGTCTTATCTGAGCAGATAACCGTGGTGGCACCCAGTGTTTCCACCGCTGGTAACCGCCTTACAATGGCATTTTTTTTAATCATTCGCTGAACGCCCAGTGCAAGCACAATGGTCACTACAGCGGGCAATCCCTCCGGAACTGCCGCTACAGCCAGTGAAATTCCAGTCATAAACATATCAAAGAAATCAATTCCTCGCAGACAACCCACTAAAACGACAATTGCTATTATAAACAGAATGAGCACTCCAAGATTTTTACCGACCTGGTTTAACTTTTTCTGCAGAGGAGTCAGTCCCTGTTTTTGCTCCTGTAACATTCCGGCAATCTGACCCATCTGGGTATCCATACCGGTTACCACTACAACTCCTTTTCCTCTTCCGGCAATAACCGAAGTACCCATATATGCCATATTTGTTCGATCTCCCAGGGAAACATCTTCAGCATCAATAATCCGGGTATTCTTTTCTACCGGTTCTGATTCACCGGTCAGCACTGCCTCCTGAATTCTCATATCGGACAATTCAACTAACCGGAGATCAGCCGGTATTCGGTCACCTGATTCAAGAAGCACAATATCGCCCGGAACCAACTGAAGGGATTTTATCTTTTTTTGTCGCCCATCCCTGATGACTAATGTCTCTGGAACCGTCCTTTTCTTTAGTGCATCTAGGGATTTCTCCGCCCTATATTCCTGTAAGACACTCATGATGGCATTCAATAAGACAATAATCCCTATTACAATAGCATCTGTAATTTCTCCTAACAATACGGAAACCACTGCAGATATTAATAAAATAATTATTAAGACATTTTTGAACTGGTCTGAAAACATATTCCAGACAGTTCTTTTTTTTCCTTCTTTTAATTGATTAAACCCAATTTTTTCCAGACGTTGCTTGACTTCAGTTTCAGACAAGCCTGAACGCAAGGAAGTATCTAAACCAGATTCTGTCTCTTTTATGGTTTTTCGATAGAACTTTACAGAATAATTCTTTTCTTTTTCATTTTCTGGCATTTTGTTTTTTCCATTCTAAAATTATTTGTGAATCTATCGGTAATATTTTTCTTTTTTCTTCATTTTTTTGAATATTTAATTCAAGAAATGAACTAAAATACTTGAATATAAAACTACCTGTCTTGTAGATACTCTCTTAAATCATCGAGACTCCGTCTTATTTCATCAAGACTATTTCGAAATTTCTTTCCCTTGTCCGGCAATTTGGTTAAATAATAAGCATAAGCCTTCAGGGATTCATGGTGATGATGAAGGTAAAATTGCTTTCCTTTTTCTGATAGAGCAACTAAAACTTTCCTTCTATCCTGCTGAGCGCGGCGCCGTTTTAAATAACCCCATCGGATTAAACGATCGACTATGCTGGTCATAGTGGTAGGCGCAACCTGGAATATCCGGGAAAGTTTACTCATGGAGGCAAAGGATTCTTTTCCCAAATACTCAATAAGGTAATGTTCGGTTATATTAAAAGAATCTGTCCCGGCAGCATTATGACATTCCGAAACATGTTGCCACAATATTTCTGTAAATTGCAGAAATAAGTCATTTATTTCAGAGGCGATTTCTTGCTCGTCCTTGGCCATACCCAACTCCATATTAACAATCTAAATATTACGAATATCGCACTTTAATTAATAAATTTACAGACAGACATTAAGAAATCATTAAGTTTATATACATCATAGGCATCAATGAAAAATTCTACATATACCACTAACTTACCACAAATATTGTATACTGTGGAATAGCCATACTCTTTTCTACCTTAAATCTTTAAAAAATAGTATTATAATTGGCAATATATATATATATTATAAAAAA
>Ga0180432_10004860_pt1 | contig 18175 bp, 15 predicted proteins | sample SS_ome_10_FD_132414 | JGI IMG/M metagenome (GOLD analysis project Ga0180432, IMG submission 132414) | Hypersaline lake sediment archaeal communities from the Salton Sea, California, USA - SS_1_MS_2 metaG | ecosystem: Environmental > Aquatic > Non-marine Saline and Alkaline > Hypersaline >...
ACGGTGTCGTGGGTGCAGTTGATGAGGAGGCCCTTGTCGATGCACCGCTGCACGATCTGGGCGCCGGGGATGGCGAGCTGGACGCCGATCATGCAGCCCATGCCGCGCACGCCCTGGACGCAGGCCGCCCTGGTGGTGAGCTCGGCCACGCGGCTGCGGATCTGGTGGCCGATCCTGCGTGCGTTCTCGAGCAGGCCCTCTTCCTCGATGGCCTCGAAGGCGGCGATGCCGGCGGCGCAGGCGATGGGGTTGCCGCCGAAGGTGGATGCGTGGGTGCCTGGCACGAGGCTCTTGGCGATCTCGGGCTTGGCCGCGATGGCGCCGATGGCCAGCCCGCCGCCGAGCGCCTTCGCCATCGACATGATGTCGGGCACCACCCCCCAGTTCTGGTAGCCGAACCAGTTGCCCGTGCGGCCCACGCCGGTCTGCACCTCGTCGAGCAGGAGCAGGATGCCGTTTTCGTCGCACAGGGAGCGGAGCTTGGCGAGGTAGTCGTCGGAGGGCACGTTGACCCCGCCCTCGCCCTGGATGGGCTCGACCAGGATGGCGCAGGTCTCGGCGTCGATGAGCTTCGCCACCACGTCGGCGTCGTTGTAGGGCACGTGCACGAAGCCAGGGGGCAGGGGGTAGAAGCCGGCGTGGTACTTCGGCTGCCCGGTGGCGGCCACCGTGGTGAGGGTGCGGCCGTGGAAGGAGTCGTAGGTGGTGATGACCTTGAACCGTGCGGGGCCGCCCTCCGCGGCGGCCTGGTCCCACGCGTAGCGTCGGGCGAGCTTGATGGCCGCCTCGTTGGCCTCGGCGCCGCTGTTGCAGAAGAAGCACTGGCCGCCGAACGAGTGGTCGCTGATGAGCTGGGCCAGGCGGCCCTGGGGCTCGATGTAGAAGGGCACGTTGGCCACGTGGAGCAGCTTGCTCGCCTGCTCGCGGATGGCGGCCACCACACGCGGGTGGCAGTGGCCGATGCCGTTCACGCCCCAGCCGGGGAACAGGTCGAGGTAGCGCTTGCCCGTGGCGTCCCACAGCCAGCTACCCTCGCCGCGGACGGCGACGATGGGGGAGCGGCCGTAGTTGGGGATCACGTAGCGGTCGAAGAGCTGGATCGTTTCGTCGGTAGTCATTCGTCAGGCTCACTCGAAAGGGGCTGCTCCGAGCACCGGGACACTGCCGCTCGCGGCCCGTGGGGTCAGCGCTGGGGCCTGGCGTGGCCCGCGGCCTGGGGCCGCGAGCGGACGATCTCCGTGCCTATGCCTTCGTCGGTGAAGATCTCGAGGAGCAGGGAGTGGGGGATGCGGCCATCGATCATGTGGGCCTTGCGCACGCCTGCCTCGACGGCCTGGACACAGGCGTCGACCTTGGGCAGCATGCCCCCGGCGATGACGCCGTCGCGCTCGAGCTGCTCCACCTCGTCCCGCGTCACGGTCGACAGCAGCGAGCGGTCGTCGTCGCGGTCGCGCAGGATGCCTGGCACGTCGCTCAGGAGCACGAGCTTCTCGGCCTTGAGGTCGGCGGCCACCTTCCAGGCCACGCCGTCGGCATTGCAGTTCAGCGTCTGGCCGTCGAGGGTCACGGCCAGGGGGGCGAGCACGGGCACGCTGCCCGACGCCAGGGCCTCGTGGATCGGCTTGGCGCGCACCGAGAAGACTCGTCCCACGAAGCCCAGGTCGACCGCGGAGCCGTCGTCGGCCTGGCCGAAGAGCTTCTCGGCCAGCAGCGGCTTGCCGTGGCGGCAGTGGAGCCCCACGGCCTGGCCGCCCAGCGCCTCGATCTCCCGCACGATCCGGGCGTTGACCTCGTGGATCAGCACCTCTTCCACGAGCGCCAGCGACTCCGCGTCGGTCACGCGCTGGCCCCGCACGAACGTCGGCTCCTTGCCCCGCGCCTTCATGGCTCGGGTGATGAACGGGCCGCCACCGTGCACGATCACGGGCCGGATCCCCACGTGGCTGAGGAACACGATGCTGAACAGCACGTTCGACAGATCGCCCTCGGGGGCCATGGCCGCGCCGCCGAACTTCACGACCATGGTGCGGCCGCGGAACTCCTGGAGGTACGGGAGCGCCTCGATCAGCACCGCGGCCTTGGCTCTGGCGGTTTCCAAGCTCTTTGGCCCTCTGGAGCTACATCCGGAAGACCCTGATTATACGCAACCGCCCCCAAAAGTCAATCGCCCCGATGCCCCGCGGGCGGCAGGCCCCCGAGCCGCTGGCCGAGGGCTGGGCGGCTCGGCGCGCATGACGGCGGGGCCGCCGCCCCGGCGGGACGACGGCCCCGACTCGATGTCGCGTGCTCGCGCGAGGTGCGGGCTCAGGCCTGCTCCTCGCCCCCCTCCTGGGCGCCTGGCTCCGCCTGGCCCTCCTCTTGCGATGGCTCGCCGCCCGCAGCCGTCGCCACGGCGGGTGGAGCGGCGGCTTTCGATGCCTTGTCCTTGATGGCGATGGCGCCGAAGATGATCACCAGCACGATGGCCAGCGACGCGACCCAGCGGAGGGTCGCCGCGGCGGCATCCCTGTCGGCATCGGCCAGAGCCTGCTTGGCCTCGTCGGCGCCGCTGGTGCGCAGCTCCTGGACCTTGGCCTGGTCGACCTTGCCCTCGGCCACCACGACCTGCTTGACGGGCTCGGCAAGGGAGGCCTGGAAGTACTTGTCCTGGCAGCGCCCCATCAGCGGCACGGCCACAAGCCCCACGATGGCCATCCCGCTGCCGCCCATGAGCCCGAGCAGGAACGCTCCGCCCTTGGGATATCGCTCGGCCACGGTGCCCAGCATGGTCGGCCAGAAGTAGGCCGTGCCGACGTAGAGCACGGTGGCGGCCAGGAAGATGACGCCCACGGTCGCCGAGTAGCTCAGCAGCACCAGGCCCACACCGGCGACGATGGTCGACACGATCAGCAGGCCCATGGCCGACAGGCGGTGCACCAGCGGCCCGGCGAAGAAGCGGAGCAGGAACATCAGGCCCGAGCCGTAGACCAGCACGAGGATGCCCGGCATGCCCTTCACCAGCTTGTCGGTGAGCACGGCGATCCACTGGTTCGGGCCGAGCTCCATCGACGCCGTCATGAACATGCACAGCAGCAGGATGAGGAAGCCCGGCCGCAGCGCCTCCAGGAACATGGCGCTCGTGGAGACCTTCTGCTGCACCCGCTCGGTCTGCGGGAACTTCTGGCCGAGCAGCAGGATGCCGTAGAAGACGGCGGGCAGGTAGACGAACCCCACTTTCACGCGCCACAGCGCCTCGGGCGACATGGTGCCGGCGATGGTCTTCGACAGCCCGAAGCCCAGCAGGCCGCCGATCACCAGGCCCCCAGGCCACCAGGCGTGCAGCACGTTGAGCATGTGGGTTTTCTTATCGGGGTACACCGTGGCGGCCAGCGGGTTGATCGACGCCTCCACCATGCCGTTTGCCAGGGCGATGATGAGCCAGCCGACAAAGAGCGTGGCGAAGCTGCCAGCCAGGAAGCAGATGATGGTGGACCCGATGATGTGCCCGAGGCAAGCCATCCACAGGGCCGTGCGCATGCCGAGCACGTCGATGAGGGCCGCCCACACGAAGATGGAGATGGTAAAGCCCCAGATGCCTGCCCCTGCGATCCAGCCGAGCTGCTCGTCGTTGAGCAGGAACTCGCCTTTCATGTCGTTCATGATGTCGGCGCGGATCGAGAAGGCCATGGCCGTGGCCACGAGCGCGGCGCAGCTTGCCACGAACAGGCGCCTGCGGTTTGGCAGGATCTCCGGCGACGTGGTGTCCAAGGCAACATCTCCTTTGCCCCTGTGATCGCGTGCTCGGTGGCCGACAACGGCGCGTCGCTCGCGACGGCCCATCCGGACCACCACCCGTTCCCTCGCGAAGCTCGACCCTCCAATGCGCCCCGGGCTCCCCTTCACGCATCCACGGCCGACACGGCCGCTCGTCCTGCATCCACGGCGGGACAACCCGTGCCCAGTCGGCAGCGGGGGAGTGTAGCAGAAGCCCCCGCCTTTTTCAAGGGGCAGCGCCCCATCTCGCCCTGCCTGCGGCGTCGTTGACACCCGCCCGAGGTTCGGCTACCATACCGCGTCGGTGGCCGTCGCGAGGGCGGCCGCCGCGAGGAGCGCCCCGTGGGAACACTGCCGGCCGATCTCCACCTGCACTCGAAGCTCTGTGGACACGCCTGCGGCGAGCTCGAGGAGTACATCGAGCGGGGCATCGAGGTGGGCCTGGAGGCTGTGGGCTTCTCGTTCCATCTGCCCGTCGAGATCCCGCACGAGGGGAAGGTGAACGTCACGCGGGAGGAGCTCGACTTCCTGGCGGGCGAGGTGGAGCGGCTCCGCGCCGCCTACGGGGGCGACATCCCGGTGCTGTTCGGCGGCGAGGCCGACTACCTGCCTGGCTCGGAGGCAGAGATCGCCGGGATCCTGGCCGCCTATCCCTTCGACTACGTCATCGGCTCGGTGCACTTCATCGGCACCTGGGCCTTCGACCATCCTGGCTACACCGACGAGTTCGACTCCTGGGACCTCCTGGAGCTCTACGAACGCTACTTCGGGCTGGTGTGCGAGGCGGCGCGGAGCGGGCTCTACGACATCGTGGGGCACGTGGACCTGGTGAAGAAGTTCGGTCACCGCCCCGATGGCGACTGGTCGGGGCTGCTCGACCGCGTGTGCCGTGTCATCGGCGAGTGCGACCTGTGCGTGGAGATCAACACGGCGGGCCTCGACAAGCCGGTAGGCGAGCAGTATGCGTCGGAGGCATTCGTGCGCCGGCTGTGCGAGCTTGGCATCCCCATCAGCTTCGGCTCCGATGCACACGCGCCCGATCAGGTGGCGCGCTACTTCGACCGAGCGGTGGCGCTCGCCCGTGCTGCGGGCTACAGTTCCTACGCGTGCTTCGAGCGGCGCGGTCGGGCTGCCCGTCCCCTCTGACCCGGCCATCTTGCTGACAACCTGTCACTGCGAACACGACATTGTGTCGGTGCGCGGCGGCGTTCCGCATCGGCTCAGGCCGTGGGCGCGCGCCGAGCGCGGCGGAGGGCAGGAACCGCCACGAGCGGAAGTTGTGCTGTGCCATTGCCATGCATTCGCGCACCCTCCGGATGCGCGGCTGGCCGTCGCGCGCGTCGCGCGGCTGGCACGAGTCTTGCATACAGTCTACTGAGTCGAGGTCGATTGTGCGGGAAACCAAGAGATACTGTGCATGGAACCGCAGCGGTCGGTGCTCATCGTGGACGATGACGACACCCTGCGCACCACGCTGGAGAAGATCTTCACCAAGGCAGGATACTTGGCAGAGGCAGCGAGGAACGCGCAGGAGGCGGTGAAGAAGTTCTCCGAGCGGCAGTGGGATCTGGTGTTGGCGGATCTCAAGATGCCGCGCCGCAATGGGCTGAGCTTGCTCGATGAGCTCCGTGGGCTGCGTCCCGAGGCCAAGGTGGTCATCATGACCGCCTACGGCGACCAGGAGACGCGGCAGGATGCCGTCCGTCGCGGCGCCTTCGCGTATCTCGACAAGCCTGTGTCGCGAGCAGAGCTGCTGGCGCTCTGCCACAAGGCGTTCGGCGACACGTAGCAGGGGGCGCGTTCGCCTGTTGGCTGTGTAACCTAGGGTTCCCGCTGAGCCGTTTCTCCGCCACCGAAAGGGGGTGAGCACTTTGGCGAAAAAGGCTGCCAAGAAGAAGGCCAAGAAGAAGGCCAAGAAGAAGGTGACCAAGAAGAAGACGACCAGGAAGAAGGTCGCCAAGAAGAAGCCGGCCAAGAAGAAGCCGGCCAAGAAGAAGGCCACCAAGAAGAAGGCCACGAAGAAGAAGGCCACGAAGAAGAAGGCCAAGAAGAAGACCACCAGGAAGAAGGCCAAGAAGAGATAGCCCGGTGGCCGAAGCGGCGCCTGGACAGACGAGCTTCTCTCCAGGCGCCGCTCCATGTCCGTCCCGGCGGCCTGCGGTGTCTCAGCGCAGTTGGCGCAGGCGCAGCGGCGCAGGCGAGGCGAGGGCCCGGCGACCGCAAGGCGGACGCGCCACGCCCCGGCACGCGACGTGGCACAGGGCCGTGCAGCCCTCGAGCGGATGGAACTGCCCGTCGAGGGCCTTGATGGAGAAGGGGAGGGGATGGCCTTCGCAGTTGGGGATCCCCGGGGAATCGGTCTCCGCGGCGGAGGTCTCCTGGCAGGTCGCATAGGTCAGGCCGCTGGCCTCGCACAGGGCGCGCAGCCGGCGGTGAAAGGCCAGGCGGTGGGGTCGACGCCACAGATAGCCTGCCGAGGTGCCCGAGCGGTCGAACACGTAGTCGCGGCGCAGCCCCGCGGCCGCCTCGCCATCGATGCCGGCCACCAGGTTCTCCATGCGGACGAGCGATGGAGCGGTGTGGAGCCCCCGAGGCGGCCGGCGGCTGAGCCGCCCCGTCGAGCAGATCACGTGCCCGCAGCCGCTGCCCGCGAACTGCTCGACCAGCCGCCCGAGCCGCTCGAACCACCCCCGACCGTAGACCGCCTGGTAGACGTGTGGGAACACGGGGTCGAGCCGCGCCACCGTGGCCACCCCTGCCTCGGCCAGGGCGCGCATGCTGGCCAGGCGCTCCTCGAAGGCCGGCGCGCGGGGCGAGAGCAGCCGCAGCACTTCCGGCGGCCCTTCGATCGTCGTCGCCACCACCGTGTGCGGCCGCCCGCCGAAGCCCGGGACGTCGAGCAGGAACCGCGCGTCGCCCTTCGTCACGACCAGCAGCGACGGGCCGCGCTCCACCACCAGCCGCACCAGCCGCGCCACCTCGCGCCGCAGCTCGGGCACCGCCTGGCAGGGGTCGGTGGTGTTCGAGATCGAGATCGGCGGGCACAGCGAGATGCGGTCGAGGTCGCGCGCCACCAGCTCCGGCAGGTTCTTGTACACCTCCATGACCCCGCCGCCGTCCCGCGAGAAGATGGCGTCGCGCGCGTAGCAGTAGACGCACCTGTGCATGCAGTGGTCGAAGCCGGGCGGCGTGACGTTGACGATCCAGCAGTGGATACACTTGCGCTGCGGCTTGTCGTACGGGAAGTCGTGGAACGTCGACGACCGCCTGTGGACCAGCCGCACCCTCACCCCCGGTCCTCCGCAATCGGCAATCGGCAATCGCCCATCGGCAATGTTCAGATTCTCGTCCAGGTCTTCTTGAACTCGCGGACGCTGTAGAGGGCGACGTAGTCGCCCAGGCCCGTGCGGTCGCACAGGGTGCGTATGACGGCCTCGCAGTCGTCCTGGCGGCGGCCGTGAATCATGCAGTAGACGTTGTACGGCCACTGGGGGGAGGCGGCCCGCTCGTAGCAGTGGGTGACGGCGTCGCAGCGGACGGCCTCGCGGGCGAAGGCCTCGACCTGGTCGGGCGACACCCGCCACACGACCATGGCGTTGGCGGCGATGCCTGCGTTGCGGTGGGCGATGGAGGCGCTCACCCTCCGCACCTCGCCGCGGTCGAGCATCGCCTCGAGCCGCCGGAGCAGCCGCTCGGGCGCGATGCCGAGCTGGCGCGCCGCCTCGGCGTAGGGCTCGGCTACCAGCGGCAGCCCGTCCTGGAGCGTCTCGAGTATGCGGCGGTCGAGATCATCCATCGCTATCGTCCGTGAAGGAGAACCGCACGCCGATCTTGAACTTGCGGCGCATCGGGAACGTGGCGATCGCCAGCGCCGTCGCCTCGGCGAGCCGCTCGACGGCCCCCGCGAGCTCGTCGCGGTCTCCTGCGGTGAGGGTGAACCACAGGTTGAAGGGGCAGGTGCCGTGTCGAGCCACGCGCTCGTAGTTGTGGGTCACCCTGTCGCAGTCGGAGACCTGGACGGCGACGGCCTCGAGCCGTTCGGCGGGCACGGCCATCGCGGCGAGCAGGCCGACCCGCCCCACCTTCTCGGGGTCGAGCACGGGGCCGATGCGCCGAATCAGCCCCCGCTCGTGCAGCGCGCGGACTCGTTCGAGCACCTCGTCCTCGCTCAGCCCCAGCGGCTCGCCGACGGCGGCGAAGGGTCTGGGGACCAGCGGCAGCGAGGCCTGGAGCCGGTCGAGCAGCTTGCGGTCCGTCTCGTCCACGGCTCAGCCCTTTGTGCGGAGGACGCGGACGCCGTACGGGTCGAGCGCGATGGGCTCCGTGACCATGGCCTCGGCCACGGGGTCCCAGCAGGGCATGGGCAGCTCGACCTCGTGGGGGGCGGCCGTGAGGTTCGTGACGACGAGCACGGAGCCTCGGTTGCCGTGGCGTGCTGCGATCTCGATTCCGGAGGGCAGCCCCGTGACGCGCGGGATGCCAAGCTCGTCGGCGATGGCGCGGAGGAAGTGGAGGTAGAAGCGCGGCTCGGCCAGCGTGCCCACATACCACGCCTTGCCCTTGCCGAGGGCGTGGCGGGTGATGGCGGTGCGGCCGGCGTAGTAGTCGCCCACGTAGCGCGCGACGACCTCGGCCCCGTCCTCGCGCAGGATGTCGCACCACGTGCTCGCCTTGAAGCGGGCGCCGGTGACCAGCTCGATGGCGTTGGTGCCCTCGCCGAGGGCGTCGTACTCGTCCACCACGGCGCCGGCGACGCGCGCCAGCGGCCCTGGGAGCGGCTCGGCGCGGGCGATGTTCCGTTCGTCCTTCACCCCCGTGCGGGCGCTGAGCAGCACGTTGCCGCCGTCGGCCACGTAGCGCTCGATGCGTGCGGCGAGCGCCTCGTCGAGCAGGGTGAGCGGCGGGCAGACGACGAGCCGGTAGCCGGCGAGGTCGGCGTCGGTGGCGACCACGTCGACGCCGATGCCGTTGCGTGTGAAGCCGTTGTGGTACTTCTCGACGAAGCGTCGGTAGCTCAGCCCTGGGGCGTTGGGCTGTATCTGGAGCGCCCAGATCTGGTCGTAGGCGTAGAGGATGGCCACGGGGTTGCGTGGGGTGGTGCCGTCGAGCTCGGGGGCGAGGGCCTTGAGCTCCTCGGCGAGGGCGGCGATCTCGCGGTAGCGGCGGCCCGGCTGCCCGTCGTGGTTCAGGATGCCCTGCCAGAACTGCTCGGTGCCCGAGCGACAGCTCCGCCAGCGGAAGAAGACCACGGCGTCTGCCCCGTGGGCCACCGCCTGCCACGCCCACACGCGGAGCTGACCGGGCCGCGGCGCAGGGCTCATCTGGTTCCAGCCCGTGTGGCCACACCGCTGCTCCATCACCCAGAAGTTCTTGCGCAGGATGCCGCGCATCACGTCGTGGGGGAGGGCGGCCGAGGCGGTCGGGTAGTTGTCCCACGACACGAAGTCGAGGTCGGCCGCCAGGGCGTAGTAGTCCACCGAGTCGTGGAGGCCCATGTAGTTGTGAGTGACGAAGTGGTTGGGGCAGTGCTCGCGGAGGAGCTCGATCTGCTCGCGCTGGAAGGCCACCGCGGTGTCGGACGCGAAGCGGTCGTAGTCGAGCAGCAGCGAGGGGTTGTGGGCCATGGCGCCGCAGGCGGTGCGCCAGGGGAGGGGGACCTGGGACCAGGCGGAGTAGTCCTGGCTCCAGAACACCGTGCCCCAGGCTGCGTTGAGGGCGTCGAGGCTGCCGTAGCGCTGCTCGAGCCAGGCGCGGAAGGCCTGGGCGCAGTGGTCGCAGTAGCAGCGGTTGGCGGTGAGCTCGTTGTCGGTCTGCCAACCGATGACGGTGGGATGGCTGGCATAGTGGGCGGCCATGGCGGCGGTGATGGCGCGGGAGTAGCGGCGGAAGGTGGGGTTGGCCAGGCAGCGGTGGAGGCGCGCGCCGAACTCGCGGGGCTGGCGCAGCTCGTCCACGGGCAGGATGTCGCGGTGCTTCTCCACGAGCCAGGCGGGCGGCGCGGCCGTGGGCGTGCCCAGCACCGCCTGGATGCCGCGGCTGGCGAGCACGTCGAGCGCGCGGTCGAGCCAGGCGAACTCGAATCTGCCTTCGGCCGGCTCGAGGCGCGACCAGGCGAACTCGGCCATCCGCACCACCGTGATGCCCGCCTCGGCCATCAGGTCGGCGTCGACGGGCCAGCGCTCTTCCTCCCAGTGTTCGGGGTAGTAGTCCACGCCGACGATCATCTGCGTCTCCTCTTGGGCCTCTGTGTCAGGCGTCTGGGGCCGGTTCGCTCTTGATCGCGTGCGCCTCCAGGATATCGTCGCTGAGCCTGTCGCGGAAGGGGGCGACGAGACTGCTCAGCACGAGCGCTGCGGCACGGGCCACACGACGCACGTTGGAGCCGAGCGGCAGGAACACGATGTCGCCCCGCAGGGCGGCGTGCCAGGCCAGCTCACATCACGCGGCGGGCTCGCCCAGCGCGGCGTAGACCTCGCGGGTCGCAGGGGAGTCGTACCGCGTCGCCACCTCGGCCACCTCGAATCCGCACTGGGTCAGCAGCCGCTTCAGCGTGTCGGGCGCGAACTGGTAGAGATGCTGCTCCGGGTGCAGGTGGCGCCAGCGCGGCCCGCCGAAGCGGCTGTTCACGCAGGCGAAGTTTGGCATCGACAGGCTCAGCACCCCGCCTGTTCGGAGCACGCGACGGGCCTCGAGCAGCAGCGCGCGCGGGTCGCGCACGTGCTCGAGCAGGTCGCGCATCACCACGGCGTCGAACGAGCCGTCGGCGAACCCCGCGTCCTCGAGGCGCTGGGCGCGGGCGTCGACGGCGAAGTGCTCACGGGCGTACCGCGCCGCGAAGTGCGACAGCTCGAGCCCCGTGGCCTGCCAGCCCCTGTGCCCCGCCACGTGGAGCAGGTAGCCGAGATTCGAGCCGACCTCGAGCAGGCGGCCCGGCGCCACGAGCCGCTCGAGGCGGCGGAGGCGGCCGTCGAAGAAGCGCTCGAGCCCTGCGCGGTTGTCAATGTAGGCCGGCTCGCCAGGGTGCGTGGGTTTGGTGAAGTAGTCGTCGGAGTAGAGCCTGTCGAGCGCCGCACCGGGAGGCTGCGGGTCGAGGTACACGAGCCCACAGGCGCGGCAGCGCGCGAGCGGCAGGCCGTCGTAGACGGTCTGAGGGTCGTGCGCGCCGCACAGGTTGCAGGCGGCGTGGTGGCTCTGTGCTGCTCGGGCCACGTCCCCACGGAATCTCCGGTGAATGAGGCGGACCGCGAGCCGTGCCCGACGGTGCGACGGGCCGGCTTGGCGTATTGTAGCGGGCGGCGGGCGCCCATTCAAGCCCGATTGGGCGGGCTGGTGTGTGGGGCAAAGCGCTTGCGCGGGCCGGATCGGTGGCTTATAATGGCGTGCCGTGGGCTGCGGCAGGTTGGGACACGCTGCGAGGAGCGTGCCGATGGCAAACAAGGAGAAGGCACGGGTGGTGGTGGCGGGCGCGCCCGAGGAGGGTGGCACGCTGACCATCGCGGAGGACGTGCTGGCCGAGATCGCCTGGATGGAGGCCGCTGCCACGGAGGGGGTGGTGTTGCGGGAAGGGGGGCGGAAGGGGAAGGGACGCCGCCCCGCGCCCGGCGACCTCGAGGTCCAGGTGTCGAACCAGGAGGTGGAGTTCCGCATCACGGTCGGGGTTCGCGCCGGCATGCGGATGCCCCAGGTGGCCGCAACGCTGCGCGAGCGCATCGCCGCGGCGGTGCGGGCGAAGACGGGCTACACGCTGCGCGCGGCAAACGTGGTGGTGGACCGGGTGGTCTTCGAGGAAGGCCGTGCCGCCGAAGGGTGAGGCCGTGGTGCCTCGCGACAGGCCCTGACGCGTTGGAGGTGAGGTATGGGGAAAGAGAAGCCGCCCGAGGCCACACCGGTGGTCGAGCAAGAGTCGGGCTCGCTTGAGGTCGCGGAGAGCGTGTTCCGGGCCCTCTTCAAGCAGGCGGTTTCCGAGGTGCAGGGTGTGGCATCGCTGAGTGCCGAGCCTGCGGGGATCTTCCACCGCAGCGGCGAGGCGGTGGTCGTCGAGCGGGGCAGCGGCGAGGTCGCATTCTCCGTCACCCTCAGCGTGCACTACGACGTGAGCATCCCCGACGTGGCGGCCGAGCTGCGCAAGCGGGTCACCGCCGCCATCGAGGGGGCCACAGGCTACCGGGTCCGCGCCGTGAACGTGGCGATCGACCACATCCTGCCCCCCGAGCCCGAGAGCCCGGAGCAGGCAGCTCCCGAAGGCGACAACGTCCCCGAGCTCCCGCCCGTCCCCGACCACCACAAGGAGTAGGGCCTCGCGGCCCCACCGCATGCTCGTCCTCGCCATCGAGACCTCGAGCAGGCTGGGCAGCGTCGCGCTCTGGCGCGATGGCCGGTCTGTGGCCGAGCGGGTCATCGCTCAGAGCCAGGGTCACGGGGCCATGCTGTTCGTCGAGGCCAGGGCGCTGTTCGAGCAGGCAGCCCTGCGGCCCGCCGACCTCGATCTCGTGGCCGTCAGCCAGGGGCCGGGCTCGTACACGGGCCTGCGCATCGGCCTCACGGCGGCACGCACGGCGGCCTACGTGCTCGGCACGCCGGTGCTCGGCGTCCCGAGCCTCGACGTGCTCGCCGAGAACGCGCCGCCCGACGCCGCCCACGTGGCCACGCTGCTCGATGCCAAGCGCGGCCAGGTTTACGCCTGTCTCTACGCGCGGCGCGCCGGGCTGCTGGCCCGGCAGACGCCCTACCAGGTGGCTCGGCCCGACGAGCTCGAGCTGCCGACGCCGTGCCTGGTGCTGGGCGACGGGATCGCGAGGTTCCGCGACGCCCTCGCCCGTCCTGGGCTCACCCTGGCTGCCGAGGCGGCCTGGCGGCCTCGCGCGTGTGTGGTGGCGCGGCTCGCCGCCGCGCGCCACCAGGCCGGCGAGCGCCACGAGCTCCACTCGCTCCAGCCCATCTACCTGCGGCGGCCCGAAGCGGAGGACGTGTGGGAACGCAGGCACCCCAAGAGCTGAGCCCTGAGGGCAGGCGCCCGCGCCCGCACGCCGAGCCGCGGGTGCCGGCGCCGGCGGCCAGGTCGTGGGCCGAGGTCGACCTGGGGGCGGTGCGCCACAACGTGGGCGAGGCGCGGCGGGTCGTGGGGCCTGGCGTGGGCGTGGCGGGGGTGGTGAAGGCCGACGGCTACGGCCACGGCGCCGTGGCGGTGGCGCGTGCGGTGGTCGACGGGGGCGGGGCGGCGCTGGTGGTGGCCAACGCGCTGGAGGGGGTGGAGCTGCGGCAGGCGGGGCTGCGGGTGCCCATCATCATCGCGGGCGCCTCGCTGCCGCCCGACGCGCCGTCGATCGTGGCCCACGGCCTGTCGGCCTGCCTGTCGCCGCCCGAGATGCTCGACGCGATCCTGGCCGAGGCCCGCCGTCAGCGCCGCAGGGCGCGGGTGCACCTCATGGCCGACCTGGGCATGCGGCGCGACGGGGTGACGTGGGACGAGGCGCTGGCGCTGGGGCGGCGGCTGCGGGCGACGCCCGAGCTGGAGCTCGAGGGGGTGGCCTCGCACCTGCCGACGGCCGACGCGGCGGACACGAGCTTCTCGGAGCAGGCGGTGGGCGAGTTCCAGGCGCTCCTCGGCGAGCTGGCGGCGCTCGGCCTGCGGCCCCGCTACGCCCACCTGGCCGCCTCGGCCGCGCTGCTGCGGCTGCCGCAGTCGCGGCACAATCTCGTGCGGGCCGGCATCATGCTCTACGGCATGGCCGCGGCGCCGCTGGTGGAGGGCCTGGCCGACTGGCGTCCCGCGCTGGCGTGGCGCGCGCGGATCGTCTACCTGCGCCCTGTGCCTGCAGGCACGGCCGTGGGCTACGGCCACACCTACGTGACCCCGAGCGACACCGTGCTCGCCACGCTGCCCGTGGGCTACCACGACGGGTTCCTGCGGGCGGACTCCGGCGGGGCCGACGTGCTGGTGCGCGGGCGTCGGGCGCCGGTGGTGGGGCGGGTGTCGATGGACTATATCACGGTGGACGTGGGGCACATCGCGGGGGTGGGGGTGGGCGAGGTGGCGACGCTGCTGGGGCGGGACGGCGAGGAGTGGATCCGCGCCGAGGAGATCGCCCAGCGGCGAGGCACCATCCCCTACGAGGTCACCTGCGCCATCGGCCCGCGGGTGCAGCGGCTCTACCCCGACGGAGGGGCGGTGGCGTGACGCGCAAGCTTGTGGCCATCGTGCTCGTGGCGGCGCTCGCGCGCGTGGCCGCCGTGGTGGTGGTGCACCGCATCCCGTTGTTCAGGGGTGTGTCGAGGTCCCTCCAGCCTGCCGTCGTGCCCATCTTCCCTGACTCGCTCGAGTACCTGAAGGTGGCCGACAACATCCTCGCCGGCCGGGGCCTGATGGTCGACCAGGCGAGCCGCATCGGCCGGATGCCAGGCTACCCCGTGTTCCTGGCGGCCGTGCGGGGTGTGTGGGGGGAGAGCCTGCTGGCGGCGCGGCTGGCGCAGGTGGTGGTGGGCGTGGCGGGCGTGTGGCTGGTGTGGCTGTTGGCCCGGGCGGTGTACGGCGAGCGCGAGGCGGTGGCGGCCGCGGCCATCGCGGCCGTGTATCCCCTCCTCGTGCTGCACACGCCCCTGCTGCTGGCCGAGACGGTGTTCATCACGCTGCTGCTGTGGGGGTTGTTGAGCCTGCGCGCCGCGGCGGCCGAGCAGCGGCTGGGCTCGGCCGCGCTGGCGGGCCTGGCCCTGGGGCTGGCCACGCTGGTGCGCGCGTCGCTGCTGCCGTTCGTGCCCCTTGCGGCCGTGGTGTGGGTGGCGCGGTGGCGGCTGCGGCGGCGAGCCGTGCAGGGGGCGGCGGTGCTGGTGGGCGTGTTCGCGGCGGCGATCGCTCCCTGGGTGGTGCGCAACTACCATGCCAGCGGCGGGCACTTCGTGCCGACGACGTGCCGTGCCGGGCCGTCGCTCTACGAGGCGCTCAACCCCGAGGCCGACGGGGCGCCGATGATGGACCGCATCGACTGGGGCTGGGGCACCTCGGGGCTGAGCGAGTGGGAGCAGCACCGGCTGTGGCAGCGGCGGGCCGTGGCGTGGGCGGCGGCCAATCCTGGCCGCGTGGCGGTGCTGGCGGCCCGCAAGTTCGTGCGCTTCTGGAACGTGCTGCCCAACGCTCCCGAGTTTCGCAGGCCCCTGGTGCTGGCGTGTGTGGGGATCAGCGTGCCGTATGTAGTGGTGGTGGCCCTGGCGATCGTGGGGCTGGCAAGCTCGTGGCGGCGGGCGGAGGTGCGCTTGATCCTGCTGCTGCCGGTGGTGTATTATGCGCTGCTGCACATGGTGTTTGTGGCGTCGCTTCGCTACCGCGTGGCGGTGATGCCGCTGGCGATCGTGCTGGCGGGTCGCGGGCTGATGCGTCTGTCGAGGCGCGTCTGGCCGGAGGCGGCTGGTGGCGGCGGGGGGCCTGCCCAGTGAGCTGACGGTGCGGCGGGGGAGCCAGCCTCAGTGGCGGTTGGTCTTCAGAAGGCTCAATGAACCAACAGCACCCACGATACCGCGCGGGACGACGCTGGCTGATCGTGCTCAGCCTGGTGGCCACGGTGCTCGTCCACGGGCTGATCATCGCGCGGCTCTTCCTGTCGCCGGAGCAATTCCGGTTCCGCACCGAGCAGTTCCTCCAGCAGTATTTCCCTGGCGACGTGAGCCTGGGCGCGGCGGGCTACGAGCTGCCGGGCGGCTTTCGCCTTGGGGAGATTGCCCTGTCACGTCCCGACGAGTTGGGCGGCGGCCCGCTCTTCCGCTCGAAGCTGCTGCGAGTCGACGGCCGTCTGCTGCCGCTGTTTGGCGGCGAGGTGGTGCTGGACGACGTGGTGTTCGAGCAGCCCGAGCTGCTGCTGACGACGCGGGACCGCTCGACGGCGGCTCGCCCCGAGCGCGAACTGCCACAGGTGCCCGCCAACCGCATCATCTGGCGGTCGGGCAGGATCCAGCTTGGCGAGGGGGTGCTGTTCGAGGGGAGCCCCACGCAGGAGCTGCGGCAGGTGAACGTGGAGCTGACGAAGGCGCGACGCCTGGAGAACGCCTTCGAGTTCGAGGGCTCGGCCGCCTCGGGCCTGTGGGGTCGGTGCGATCTGGAGGGCACGGTGGACCTCAAGCGGCGTCGGCTCGACGCCCTGATCCGCGCGCGCCGCATCCCCATCGACGAGCAGGTGCGCGGCCTGCTGCCGCCGATGGTGCTCCGCTCCCTCGACCGCTACGGGATCAAGGGCGCCGTGGACCTCACGGTCGAGACCAGCGTGGCCTGGGCCAGCGACGCGCCGCCGACCGTGCGGGCGGTGGTGGAACTGCGCGACTGCGAGGCCACCTACGACAGGTTTCCCCTGCGGTGCACCGACATCCGCGGCAGGATCGTGCTCGACGGCACCAATATCTACTACCGCGACATCCAGGCACGCGCCGGGCCTGCGTCGCTCGAGCTGTCGGGGCGCACGAGCCGCGAGAAGGTCGAGATGCGCCTCGTCGTCCGCGACCGCCCGCTGGACGGCGACCTCTACAAGGCGGTGGCGCAGGCCACCACCCCCGACGGCCGCCTCGCGCTCAAGGCCGCCTGGGACCGCTGCGGCATCCACAGCGGGCTGTTGAGCCTCGACTACCAGTCGACCTGGCTGCGCCAGGAGCGGAAGTTCCAGGCCAAGGTCCGCGCACAGGTGCGCGACGCGGCTGCCACCTACACGAAGTTCCCCTACCCCCTCACCGACATCGTCGGCACCGTGCGGTGGGAGGACCGGGTGACGTACATCGACCGCCTGACCGGGCGCCGCGGCAAGGCCGCCGTGGAGATCACCGGCCAGGTCACCGACAAGGGCGTGCCCGACCTCCGGATCCAGGCCAGCGACGTGCCCTTCGACGAGACCCTCCGCAAGGCCCTCACGCCAGGGTGGCGAAAGACCTTCGACGAGCTGCGCCCCGAGGGCAGGGCCGCGACCGACATCCGGGTCACCTGCCCCACGGGCGACCCCAGGAAGCTCGACTACCGCCTCGTCGTCCGGCCCCAGGGCGCGTCGTTCCAGCACAGGGACTCGCCGCATCGGGTCCGGGACGTTCGCGGGGAAATCGTGGTCGACGAGACGGGCAGCGTGAGCTTCCGCGACCTCCGCGGGCGGGTGGGCGACGTGCCGATCCAGATCCTCGGCACGGTGACCGCCAGCCCGGGCGGCCCGGTGCTCGACATCACGGTGCTGGCGTCGGAGGTGGCGCTGGGGCCTGCGGCCCGAGCCCTCCTGGGCAAGCGCCAGGCCGCCGTCTACGACTACCTGGCCCCCCGCGGCACGGTGCGAGTGGCCTGGAAGCTCGCCACCGACGCCAAGAGCGGCGCCACCCGCCACTCGACCCAGATCCACTGCCTCCACGACTGCTCGATCCGGGTGAGCCACTTCCCCGTCGCCATCACCGGCCTGATGGGCGACGTGTTCGTCGGCCACACGGGCCGCACGGTGTTCACAGGCATGAAAGGCAGGATCGGGCGGGCGGCCGTCGAGGCGATCGAGGGGCGGCACGAGCCGGACGCGGGGGGCCTGCGCTTCACGCTGCGCGGACGCGGCCTGGTGCTCAACGAGGCGCTGCGGCGCGCCCTGCCCACCTCGTGGCACAAGGTGTGGGACGAGCTCGGGCCGTCGGGCGAGGTGGACGTCGAGTACCAGTACGCCGCGAACCCCAAGGAGCCGACGCACCCATCGCAGCGGATCAGCATCGAGCCGGCCAACGCGGCCTTCTGCTACCGCAGGCTGGCGCTGCCCATCTCCGACGTGGCGCGCGGCAAGGTGACGTTTGACCAACACGGCAACGCGACGATCAGCAACGTGCAGGGCAAGCTCCGCGGCAAGACCGTGCAGTTGTCGGGCAAGGTGACGGCGGGAGCCCAGGGGGGGACGCTGCGCCTGGACGTGAGCGCGGCGGAGCTCCCGCTCGACGCGCAGTTGCGCGAGGCGCTGGGCAAGGAGTGGCAGGAGGTGTTCGACCAGCTCAAGCTCGGGGGTACCATCGGCGCCGAGGCGACGATGCAGGCGAACCTGGGCACGGGCGCGCTCGAGCGATTCCGCCTCCAGGCCGAGCTCAAGGAGTGCGAGGCCACGTGGGCCACCCTGCCCGTCCGGCTCACGGGGCTTCGGGGCCGCATCGAGTACGACGATGGGGTGACCACGCTGAGCCGCGTGACCGGCCGCGCGGCGATGGCCGACGAGCTTCGGCTCGACGGCCGCATCGCGCGCGAGGGGGCAGGCACGCGGCTTCGGCTCACCGGCCGCAACGTGCGCCTCGACCCCCACCTGAGCAAGGCCCTGCCCGCCGACGTGCGGAAGGCCCTCGACGTGCTCGCCTTCCGGGGCGCCGCCGACCTCGACCTCACCATCACACGCCCGGCCGACGCGGCCAAGGCCACGGAGTGCGTCGGGGTGGTGAGCCTGCGGGAGTG
>Ga0180432_10004861_pt1 | contig 18174 bp, 10 predicted proteins | sample SS_ome_10_FD_132414 | JGI IMG/M metagenome (GOLD analysis project Ga0180432, IMG submission 132414) | Hypersaline lake sediment archaeal communities from the Salton Sea, California, USA - SS_1_MS_2 metaG | ecosystem: Environmental > Aquatic > Non-marine Saline and Alkaline > Hypersaline >...
ACAGAGCCCGCAGCAAACCAAACCATAGCCTGTAAGGCTTACATAAAGGGAGTTTTTCAACCGGCCCGTAAGCCCCAGGTTCACGGCGAGAAGGAGAATAATCTGAGCCCCGAAGGGGCGACAGAAGCGCCTCCCGGTCATGCCCACCGAATCGTTCGCCGGCCCTGGCGGCGCCCCGCCGTCGCCCTCGCGTGCCTCGTCGCCATCACCACGCCGGCGCCGGCGCGCGGCGCCGACAACGCCACCGTGCGCAGCTACAAGGCGCAGTTCGTCGTCAGCGCACCCGACGTCGAGTACGCCAGCGAGATCGCCCAACTCTGCGAGCAAATCCACGAGCGCACCCGGCGCCTGCTCGGCGCCCGCGGCCTGTGGGAAGGCCAGGCCGCCGTGCTCATCGAGCGCCACACCGTCGCAAGCGACGAAGGCCCCGAGACCGTCTGGAACGTCAGCGTCGGCCGCGGCGGCGTCGTCCGGGCCACGCGCAACCTCGGCTACGGCCAGATCGAGGACTTCCTCCGCGCCGCCGTCTGCTTCCACGTCGTGCGTGACGTCGCCCAGGCCTCGGCCGACGCCCACGGCGGCACCCTGCGCGGCCGGCCCATCCCATTCTGGCTCCCCGCCGGCCTCGCCGAACTCATGGAGCCCGAGCAGCGCCTCGACCTGTTCCGCAACACGGCCACCGCCATCCGCGACCGGCGCTCCTTCCTGCTCGGCGACCTCTTCGAACACACCGGCCTCTTCGAGTCACCCGACCAGCGCGCCATCTTCCTTCAGCAGGCCGCCACAGTCGTGGACTTCCTGCTCAGCGCCAAACAAGGCCCCGACCGACTCCGCCACGCCCTCGAAAACCTCTGGCGCAGGAGCAGCTTCACCTTCTCGCTCCGCTGGGAGTACCGCGATCTCTTCTCCTCGCTCGATCCGATGGCCGACGCCTGGGAAGAATACGTCCACGAGCGACCCTCGCGCATCCTGAGCGAGGAGCGCCTCACCCTCGCCCAGACCGAGGCCCTGCTCCAGCGCGTGCTCCAGGTCGACATCCCCGTCATCGCCAAGGACACCATCGAGCAGTCCGTCATCCACACCGACTTCGAAGGCCTCGCCGCGCACGACAACCGGCGCGTCGTCGGCGAGATCTGCAAAGACAGGGCCGCCCAGCTCCTCCAGCTCGCCCTGCGCAGCGCGCCCGAATTCAAGCCCGCGCTCGAAGCCTACACCCGCGCCCTCAACGCCATCCGCGACGGCCGAACCAGGCGCTTCCGCCGCGAGTTCAAGCGCGCCCGGCGCGAGCACGACGCCGTCCGCCGCCTCCCCTACTTCACCGAGCCCGAGGAAGACTGATGCGCCTGCTTCTGACCAACGACGACGGCATCCGCGCCCCCGGCCTCGCCGCCCTCGCCGCCGAGCTCGCCGCGCTCGGCGAGGTCGCCATCGTCGCCCCCGACCGCGAGCGCAGCGCCACCGCCCACGCCATCACCCTGCACGAGCCCCTCCGCGTCGAGGAAATCAAGCGCAACGGCCGCCTCTACGGCCACGCCGTCAGCGGCACCCCCGTGGACTGCGTCAAGCTCGCCCTCGTCTCGCTCATGCCCGAGCCGCCCGACTTCGTCGTCGCCGGCATCAACCCCGGCACCAACGTCGGCACCAACGCCATCTACTCCGGCACCGTCTCCGCCGCCATCGAGGGCGCCATGTGCGGCGTCACCTCCCTCGCCGTCAGCATCGCCGGCCCCGGCGAACCCGACTACGCCGGCGCCGCCGCCTTCGCCCGCCGCTTCATCCAAAACCTCCTCGCCCACGACTGCCCCAAAGGCATGCTCTTCAACATCAACCTGCCCGACGGCCCCGCCGCCGGCGTCCGAGGCGTGCGCATCACCCGCCAGGGCCGCCTCATGTTCCAGGAAGAGTTCCACAAGCGCACCGACCCCCAGCAGCGCACCTACTACTGGCTCGGCGGCCGGCTCCCCGAGCCCGACGAGGGCGACGACGCCGACAGCACCGCCGTCCGCCAGGGCTACATCTCCGTCACCCCCCTCCACTACGACCTCACCGACCACGCCGCCCTCGACCGCCTCCGCTCCTGGTCCTTCGAGTAGGAAGCTCTTGCCCGAGCTCGCCGCCTGCACGCGCCTCATTCGATGCTTCGGTGTGGATGGGTTCAACGGCGCTGATGGAATCCACCCGTCTCGATGCCTTGGCCTTCGAGAATGGATTGCACCCGGCCCAGGTCTGACGATGCGAATAGAAGTGCGATAGTGCAGTCAGCACTCAGGTACCTCGGCGCGGGAATGAGCCGGGCAGCGATGCCTTGCTGCTTCAGCAGCTTCTCTGCACGCAGAGCGGCATGGGTCGTGAAAAAGGTCGCAATACTTTCTGCGCTCTCTTCAGGCCCCATGGCTTCCAGCACGTTCTTTCTGAAGCTCCCGCAGGCACCGGCCGAAGTAGCCCACCTGGTCAGCGGTGTTGAATAACCCCAGGCCCACCCGCGCTGTTCCCCTTGTACGGCGGAAGGTCCCGATGGTTCGATGGGCGGCAGGCGAACAGTGAAGACCCGACCGAACCATAATGCCAAAGCGACGGTCGAGAATCCCCTCCAACTCCCCCGTATCCACCCCCGCGAGAGTAAAAGAAACGACTGCCGTTTGCCTGTCCGGATCGCGCGGACCGTAAATCGTAACGCCGGGCGTACGTGAAAGCTCAGCCAGAAGAAGCGCCGTCAGCTCCTTGAGTTTGGCTTTGACCGCGTCAACCCCCATCTCCTGCAAGTAGCCCACACCCGCCGCGAGACCCGCGATGCCGGGCCCGTTGAGCGTGCCACTCTCGTATCGGTCGGGAAGATGTGTCGGTTGGGTTTCGTGTTGGGAGCGGCTGCCGGTGCCGCCCTCCTTGAGCGGAACCAGCTCCACCCCCTCATTGACCACCAGCCCGCCACTGCCCTGTGGGCCCAGCAGCCCCTTGTGTCCACTGAAGGCAAGCAGATCTATTCCAAGACCGGGCACGTCAATCGGCTCCAGGCCTGCTGACTGGGCCGCGTCCACCAGAAACAGCGCCCCTCGCTTCCGCGTCAGCCGCCCAATCTCGCCCACGGGCTGCACAGTGCCCACCACGTTGGAGGCGTGGGTCACAACGACCAGCCTGGTGTTCGCTTTGAGGCGCTTCTCCACGTCCACAGGACTGAGCCACCCCTCGCGAGTGCAGGGGACGACAGTGAGCTCTATGGTCCCAGCCGACTCGAGGCCCCGCAGCGGCCGCATCACGGAGTTGTGCTCCACGCCGCTTGTCACGACGTGGTCGCCCGGGCGCAGCGACCCTTTGATGGCAAGGTTCAACGCTTCCGTGCAGTTGCCGGTCAGGATGACGCGCGAAGAGTCGTTGACGTGGAAGAGCCCGGCGAGTCGCTCCCTCGCTTCCAGGACCACCTGACTGGCCCATAGCCCCAGCCGGTGCCCGGCTCGCCCCGGACTTGCCCCGATCTCCCGCAGAAAATGGTCAACCGCGCGATAGACGCACTCCGGCTTCGGATGCGAGGTGGCAGCATTATCGAAGTAGATGACCTCATTCATCGTTCACGCAGACTCCACCCGATGACGAGGCAGACTGCGAGGCCGGCTGCGACCACGATCTTCCCGCCGGCGGGAACGCCCGCCGGCGAAGCGGCCAGGTTGAAGTTATGCGCCACAGCAGCCCCGGCGAACATGCCCCACACCGCTGCGAAGGCGCCTCCGTCCCCTTGAGACGCCAACACCAACTGCCGTAAAGGACAGCCGCCCAGAAGCACCGACCCAAGTCCCACCAGCGCCATGCCAAGGAAGTTCCAGACGGCATCCGTGTGGGCGATGGGTGGGTTTGCGAAACCGGGTCTGAACTGCCCCAGCACCAGGTTCACGACACACGCTGCCAACAGCGCCGCCAACAGGCCCACCAGCAGGTGAGGGCTCCGAATCAGGAGCATGTCCCTGATGCCTCCCACGAAACACAGCCGAGACCGCTGCGCCAGAAGCCCGAGAAGAACTCCCGCCGCCCCGGCCGCCAGCACAGGAGCAGCCATGCTTCCAGGTCCTTTAGCGCTGAAAAAAATGAAGGAAGGCTTGATAACAACCAGGACCAGCAAGCCCACGGCCAGGCTCGGCAGCACGAAGGCCGGCGCCAGCCCTGCCCGCGCCGACCGGCCCAGCGAAAACCCGCGCTTCAGCAGTTCAGTCCCTGTCCAGATCCCCGCACCAAATCCGGCAAAGCCCAACAGCGCGTTGAGGTCGCCACCCGCCAGCCGCAGTGTCATTCGCACGGGACAGCCGAGAAAAACCAGCGCCCCAATCATCACCAGCGCACCCAGCACAAAGCTGAGCGCAGGCGAGGGAGCGCTGCGCCCCCTCAACTCCCCGCTCACGGCTGCGGCCAGCACCACCCCCAGCACCGCAGCCGGCAGTTCCGGACGGATGTATTGGACCGCGGCGGCACGGTGCAGCCCGAGTGCCCCGACGATGTCTCGCTGAAAACACGCGATGCACAAACCCATATTCGGCGGATTGCCCAGCTTCACCAGAACCGCACCAACCACGCCGAGCACTGCGCCGGTCAACACCACCAAAGGGGGTACCACGCTCTTCCAGTCCCTTGTCACAGGGTCTCTCCTTTCACGACGCTTTACCGGACCCCCCGGGCTTGGCAATCGTGATCCGCCACCCGTCCTCAAGGGCTTCGCACCGCTGTGAATAGCCCATCTGCCTGACCAGCCGGCCGATGTTCTCCACAGCGATCGGCTGGTCCACGAGCACTTCCACCGATCCCTCGGGGATGCTCTCCAACGCCTTCTTCACCTTGAGCACCGGCATCGGGCAAGAAAGCCCGCGCGCGTCAACTGTCAGTCTGGTCATGGGTGGGAGCCACCGGTCGTTCCAGGAGCCACGTGTGCTTTTCCGCTTTGGTTACCGACGTGCTTCGTGAACGCGCGCCGGACCTCGACGAGCGTCCCGACGAACTCGTCCGAGAGCCGGTCGCGCGGCCGGGGCACCTCGATCGGCAAGTCGGCGACCGCCCGCGCGAACGTCATCACCACGACCCGGTCGGCCAGATACACCGCCTCCTCGATGCTGTGCGTCACGAACAGGATGGTCTGCCGGTCCGCGGCCCAGAGCTCGAGGAGCTCCTTCTGCAGGTGGTGGCGCGTCGGCTCGTCCACGCTCGCGAACGGCTCATCCATCAGCAGGATGCGTGGGTTCGGGCACAGCGCCCGGGCGAGCGCCACCCGCTGGCGCATGCCGCCGGACAGCTCGTGCGGGTAGCTTCGCTCCACCTCGCGCGGCAGGTGCACGCGCTCGAGCACCGCACGCGCGCGGGCCTTGCGCTCCGCGCGCCCGACGCCCGCGACCTCGAGCCCGAGCGCCGCATTGCCGATGACGCGGCGCCACGGCAGAAGCGACCCCTCCTGGCTCACCATGCCGACGCCTTCGGGCGGGCGGTCAACGCGACGGCCCCTCACCAGCACGCGCCCGTTCGTCGGCGTGTCCAGCCCGGCGGCGAGCCGGAGCAGCGTCGTCTTGCCGCAGCCCGAAGGGCCGAGCACGCACGTGAGCTCGCCCGCCCGGCACGCGAGATCCAGCTCCTCGAGCGCCCAGACGTCGCCGCGCGCCGGCGTCGTGAAGCGCTTGCCCACGCGCTCGAAGCGAACGATCTCGGCAGCCGTGTTCACAGTTATCGCTCCTTCGGCCGCCAGCGGGCCACGCGCGCCTCGGCCAGCCGCAGCACCCCGTCGAGCACGAGCCCGATGAGGCCGATGACGATGATGCTCGCGAACGCGTACTCGTAGGACGCCTGCTCGTGCGCCGTCGTGATCATGTAACCCAGGCCGCCCCGGGTGCCCGGAAAGATCTCGGCGGCAATGATCACGCGCCAGGCGATGCCGCCGCCGACGCGCAGACCCGTCATGATCGAGGGGCCCGCGGCCGGGATGATGATCTTCGTCAGAAGCTGCCGCCTCCGGGCGCCTAACACCCGCGCCGCCTCGATGTGCGATTCCCGCACGTTGCGCGCGCCGGCCGCCGTGTTCAGCACGATCGGAAAGAACGCCCCCAGCCAGATCACCGCCACGATCGCGAAACGGAGCTGGTCGAGCACGCCGAACTCCCACGCCCGGTCGCCGTAGAGCGCCGTGGCCGGGCTGCTCAGCCCGAACACGATGATCGCGACCGGGATCCAGGCAATCGGGCTGATGACCATCGCGGCCGCGATCGTCGGCGACAGCGCCGCCATCGCCGTGCGGCACCGGCCCACCAGCAGCCCGACCGGAATCGCCGTCAGGGCCGCGAGCCCGAACCCGCACAGCACCCGCAGGATGCTCACGCCGGCCCCGTCCGCCAGCGACGTGGCGTCCAGATTCGGCGGCTCCCGAAACGGATGCCCCAGCACCTCGACCACCGACCCAATGGACGGCACCACGACGCTGCCGACGGAGGCGACGTGCCACACCACGAGAATCGCCACCGGCACAATCGCGCCGAGGCCGATCTGGATGAGCAGCCGCTTGGTCCGCATCGTTACTCGACCAGTCCCTTCTCCCGAAGCTCCGCGATGGCCGCCCGGCACAGGTCGAGGTCGCACACGTCCTTGACGAACGCCTCCGGCGAGGCGTCCGCGTATTCACCCGTGAAGAGCTCGATCTCCGCGACCATCTCGCACCACGTCCGCATGCCGGCGACCCAACTGTCGGTCGGCTCAGCGATATACGTGATCGTCGGAATCGAAGCCTCCTCGACGGCCGTGTCGTACTTGGTCCAGCGGGACGCGCAGTCAACGGCCAGCGCCTGATCGCTCTTGATCAGCTCCGTGCTCAGGACGATGACCTTCACGAACGCCTTGATGATCTCGGGGTAGGCCGCGATCGTCCGCTCCGTGGCCGAGACACAGCAGCACGGGTGATTGACCCACTTGCCCTCCGGCGGCAGGTCCCGGAGCTCGGCGATAACCTTGCCGAGCCCCTTGTCCACGGCCACCGCGACGGCGGGCTGGTTCATCACGAAGCCGTCTATCGCCTTGCTTTCCATCAGTGGGATCGGGCTTGTCTCCGAACCGAAGTTGACCAGGATGATCCTGGCCTCCGCCTCGGCCGGGTCGTAGCTGTAGGCGATGCCCTCCTCCTTGAGCGCCCGCTCAAAGACCAGCTTGGCGACTGCCACGGGCGCCTTGTAGCCGATCTTGAGCGGCTTGCCGGGCGCCTTGGCCGTGGCGACGAAGGCCGACCAGTCCTCGACCGCCACGTCCTTGCGCATGACGAGCATATCACCGTCCGTCTGAAGCGGGCAGATGATCTTGAACGGCTCGCCCCGGTCAGCGAATTTCGCCACCGGCACGACGCCGCCAAGGCCGATCTCGATCTCGCCCCGGCTCATCGCCGCCGGCATCCGCGAGCCGCCGCCCACCTTGATCAGCCTCAAGCGCGCCAGCACCTTGTCCCCGTCAACAAGATCGTACACCTCCCGCGCCTTGACCTCCCTCAAATAGATCCCGTAGTCGCGCTTGAAACGCTCGCCCTCGAGCGCCGCCACGTACAGCGCCAGGTGGTGATCGTGGCCCACGTGGCCCACGTTCAGCAGCGGCGGCTCCGGCCGGTCCTCAGCCTCCTCGCCGGAGCGCCCGCACCCAAAGCCAAGCGCCGTCACAACCAACAGCACGATGGCCAGCGCGCCGGGTCCAATTCGCACGTGCCTCCTCATCGTGTTCTCCTTTCTCGCACCGTCCGAGCGCCACACAGTCGCGCTAGAACGAGTACGTCAACTGGACGAACGCCCAGTCGGCGTCGTCGCCGTTGCCGGGCGTCCTCTCGACGAACGTGCCCGCGAAGAAATGCGCGTACCCGGCGAACAGCTCCAGGTTCTCCGTGATCGCATACTTGACCGTCAGGTCGGTCTCCTGGCCGAGCTCGTCGCCGGAGTCCTCGGTGGGCGCGCGCCGGACGGTGTTGTTGCACCAGTACCAGTTGTCCTCCGCCGAGGCAAGGCGCAGAATGTGGTGGTCGAGCGCGACCGTCACCGTCTTCGCCGGCTTGACGCTAAACGAAAGCTGATAGTCCTCGAGGTTCGACCACGACACCAGGTTCATCCGGCCGTAGAACGGCGGCACCGCGCCGAACACCCCGTCGAAAGTCCCGTTCGTGCCGTCGTCGGGATCGTCGTCACCGCTCGCGTAGTTGAACTCGATGCCGGCCCGCGGCTTCCACGGCGAGTCGAACGTGTAGCCGACGCGCGCATTGGCCCCGAGCGCCTCGATATCGTCCTCGCCGTACGAGCCGACCTGCACGGCCAGCGTGCCGCGGTAGTCCCACGCGCCGCTTGTGCCGTCGGCGTACACGCCGAGCGTGTGCCGCTGGGCGTCGCCCGGGCCGGACTCGCCCTCCACCTCGTCGTCCTCGTCGCGCAGCGCGTAGAACGCGTCGAGCTTGCACGGCAGCCCCTTGAACTGCGCGTACACGGCATACATGTCGTACGGGTCGTGCGTGTCGTTGAAGCCCGTCTGCTCGCTCACCACCCGCATGCCGTAGAGCACGTCCACCTGCACCGGCTCGGTGTCCACAGTCACCTTCGCCGCGTCCCACCAGTACTTGCCGACGTTGCCCCAGCCGCTTGGCCCGAACACGCGCTTGTCCGCGTAGCTGATCGCCTGCCGCCCGAGCGTGAACCCGAACACCGAGCCGCCCACGTGCCGCCACGCCACATACGCCTGGCGCACGTCGAACTGATCGTAGTACGGGCACGACGCCGGGAAGTCCTCGCGCTCGAGATCGCTCAGCCAGAAGCGCGAGTCCTGGAACAGCACGTACACGTGCGCATCGGCGCTCACGTGATAGTCGAAGCCGAGCTGTGTCCTCAGCGCCAGCACGTCGTCCTGCGCCTCAGTCCCATAGGTCTTGATCGTGGTGTTGTCGGAGTGCTCGAGCCGGACCCTGACGTTGAGCCCGACGTCGAGCGTCCCCGGTCCGATCGGGATGCCCTTGAGCGGGGCGAACCACTCGCCCGCACCGTCCGCGCCGTCCTGGGCCAGGACGGGCGAGGCCAACGCCGCCGCCAGCACCACGGCCAGTGCTGCCAGGTGTCTCGCTTGCATCATCCCTTCTCCTTTCCTGTTCCTCCGTTCCATTGCCACGGTCCACGCGCCACAAAAAAAGGGGAGGACCGCTTGTACGGTCCTCCCCTATCGGCACACCCGTGCCGGATGCATCACAATCGTCGGTACACAGTCTCCTCGCCGTGCCATGCACAAGACCCCGGCAGCGGCTCGACATCGGGCCACACGCCGGCCCTCACCCCGAGCGGCGCTCGCCACGAGCGCCGGTGGGGGCCGCCTCAGCCGCGCTCCGTTCGTGCCGTCGCCACTACGTTCAAGAATTCATCAAGCATGTCGGTCTCCGGCAGCGGAAGCACCGCGCCGTCCGTTCCTGTGTCGGGGACTACTTCAAGCACGACTCCCCACGAGCCGCTTCGTCCCCTCGTCAAGACTCACACGCACACAATCCTACCCCATTCGGCCAGGAAGCCAAGCACTCTTTTGCGCCTTCCTCAGCCCTCCTGACCCACCGCGCCGCCCTCGACCGGCTCCGCTCCCGGTCCTTCGCCCGGCCAATCACCCACCCAGATCAGGGCAAAACGGCCTCTTCACAGCTCCCCTGTCCCATGCTATACTTATTACGATGCGGCGACCGCAACGCTTGGCCCGACACCCCCTAAAGACCCCCGCCGCCTGGAAAGCCGTTCACCACAGAGGAGTGTCATCATGCTGAGGGTGCGGCCCTGGCTCGTGGTCGCGATCGCAGCCGGAGCCATTGGCCTGTATCTTGTCATGTCGCACCTCGCATCGAGAATTGACTCCCCGCCCGAAGACCATCCCACAGCCCGAAGAACGCATCTCCCCCGTGGGCCGCGCACTCGCACCTCGCGGCAAAAGGAGGCCGGTCGAGAAGACGAAGCGGCAACGCATGCGCCCACATTGGTGCGCATTGACCTCGACGGTTGGGTCGAGATAGCCGGCCGTGTACTCACGCCCGACGGCATGCCGCTCGCGGGCGCTGAAGTCGCATGCGTTACCCAAGGGGGCACGGATAGAAGGACCACGAATGAGGAAGGCTCTTTCATTTTCGGCGACCGGCCGGATGAGTTTGTACTCTGCGCCGACCATCCCGAGCACGCCCGCACCACGTACGGTCCGTTCAGCCTTGAGGCCGACCAAGCGCTTCGCGACATTGAGATCCGCATGGCTGATGGCGGCTTCATCTCCGGTACCGTTACCGACGAGCACGGGGCCCTGATTGAAGGCGCTCACCTGGACTTCCATTTTCGTGCGGAGGTTGAAGACGGCGTCCATGAACTGATCGCCGAGGTGCTCGAACCGGCCACGTACTGCGTCAGCGACGCAGCCGGTAACTACACATCGCCTCCCCTGCGTGCGGGCACATACACCGTCATCGCCAACCACGACCACTACCTGCCGGGCGCCGAGCGAACGGCGCATGTCAAGACACTGGAGACGACCGGCGGCATCGATCTCGTTATGAAAGACGGCGTGACGATCTCCGGATGGGTGCTGGACTGGGACGGCAATGGGTTCCCACGCGTTGAGGTGGAGGCCTTTGCGGTCGATAAGAAGGTACGCTACGCTCAGTACGGCGGCCGTGAGGCCGTCACCGACGACGATGGCGCCTTCGTCCTGCGCGGCCTGGAACCTGGGGCACACAACCTCATCGTGTCGCTCTACGCCCATTTCCTGTACCGAACGGCCTGTAGCGCGCCTGCCGAGGGGATCGAGATCAAGGTCCCGGCCCCTCCGAGAATCAAGGGCCGCGTGGTGGACAAGCTCACCGGACAGCCTGTTGAAAGGTTCAGGGTCGGTGTTACCTACGGGCTTTCCTGGGACCGTTTTGGACCGGAAGAACATCCTGACGGTCGTTTTGAGCTCGTGTGCGATGCCGGTGAGTGCTGGGTTCAAGTGTACTTCGCCCCTGGCTATGCTCCCGCGCTCTTGAAGGGCCTTCGGCCCATAGACGGGGCGGAGCCCGAGGAGATCCTCGTCGAGCTTGTCCGGGGAGCAACACTTACGTTCCACGTCACTTCGGCTGAAGATGGCAGCGCCGTCGCGGAGGCGAGCGTTTCGTGGGAGGCCGGATGGGCAGAGAATCCGACCGATGCGGACGGCAAGTGCGTTGCTGTGAATGTCCCGCCCGGTCAGCACGAGTTCGAGTTCGACCACTTCGACTTCGCCCTCAAGCACGTCGTCGTGGAGGTGACGGACCAGGAAAGCGAAAGGGATGTCAACGTTGTCCTGGACAAAGGCCTCACCATCCGCGGCCGGGTCGTCACGAAGGCGGAAGGCGGCCCAGTGCCCAAAGCCCTCGTGATGCTTGCCTATCCGGACTTGCTATCGATGATGTACGGCGAGGGCTGCGCCTTCAAGAGTAACCCGAGCCTGTTTGAACTGCACACCTGGACGGACGAGCGTGGCCTGTTCAAGATCGAAAATGTCACCTTGGAGGAGTACGCCCTCTACGTCTGGCACGAGGGATACGTCCCTTTCAAAAAGGTCACTCGGTTCTCCGAGGACTCTGAGGAAGAACTCCTCGTCGAGATGACCGCGGGCGGGCGCATCGTCGGGACCGTCACGACCGCCGACGGCGCTCCCATCACCGAAGCAGAGGTGCGCGAACTGGTTTGTGGTGACGTGTCCAGCTATTGGACCGATGCGCAAGGCAAGTACGTGGTTCCCGCCGTCGAGCCCGGTCTGCGTCAGCTAGAGATCCGAACCCCCCGCGCCACCGTCACTAGGAATGTGCTCGTCCGCGAGGGCGAGGACACGCGCCTGGACGTCGTCCTCGACGGCGCGGCGATCTTCGGCAAGGTGACGCGCGCGGGCAAGCCCGTAAAGGGTCTTGAGGTGCACGCGATGGCGTGCCCAACCTCATTCGCTCGGCCTGAGGGCGTCTCAGCTTCGGCTAAGACTGACGAGGAGGGGCGGTACCGAATTGAGGGGTTGCTTCCCGGTTACTATGGCGTCGGTGTCACCGAGTTGGTGTGCCTGTGTCAGAGCGACGTCTGGCGCGAGGTGCACGTTGGCAACCAGGACCTTCACCTGGATTTCGAGTTTGAGGGCAACGCCGTCACCGGCGTTGTCCGTATGCCGAATGGCGAACCGGCGTCGCGAACGGCGGTCTCGCTGCAGCCCAGCGCCGATGACGCGGACCGCCTGGCCGGCCTCCTTCGCGCCTACCACACGGACGCCCACAAGGCGTGGACCGACAACCAGGGCGTGTTCCGAATCGAAGGCGTCACCCCCGGTCCATACCACCTTGTCGTCGCGAAGGAAGGTTACGCCATCCAGGTGGTACCGGTCGAGAAGCGGGAAGGCGAAGACGCCGCCCCGCCCGTCACGCTGGCGAGAGACGCCACCGTCGTGGCAACCGTCCGGCTCCCCGAAGACGAAACGGCAGAGTATCTGCAACTCACCGTCGGGGACGAAGAAGGGCGCCTCATTCGAGAGGACGAGTTTGTCCGGATCGACCCCCAAACCCGTCAATGCCATATCTACGGTCTCGCCCCCGGGCGATATACGGTCGTTGCATGGGCCGATGTCTCCCCTTTCCCCTGCCATCAAGACATCGTAGTCCGGCAAGCCGGAACGACCGAGGTCGAGCTCCTCTTCAAGAAGGGTTCACAGCTTGGCGTGATCGTCATCGATGATCGTGGCGCCCCCCTGTCCGATTCGGAAGTGGTTCTCGATCCCGGCGGCCGCGCTTCTCTCGCCGTCAAACTGGCCCGGGCCAGTCCCACGGACGGGGACGGTTCCGCCACCTTTCAACACATCCCCGACGGCGAATACACCGTCCGCGTCCGCTGCGAGGGCTACGAGGACGTTGCCCTCCCCGTCCGCATCGCCGGCCGGGACGAGGAAGTAACGACCGTGCTCAAGCCGAAGACCGGCGAAGACCAGTAGGAGTGTGTTGCGATGTCGAAGCGCCGTACGCTCTTCGCAATCGGGGTGGTTATCGTATGCGCGGCTGCGTACATCGTCCTCGAGATTGCCCGGCGAGCATCTGAGCCGTCAGGCCCATCGGTCGAACGAGCCGCGCACACCTCGGATGCCGGGTCATCTTGCCCGGAGGGTGTCGAACCGACAGGCGGTTCAGAGCGCGAGCCTGGGGCAGAAACCGCTCGGTACGTTCCGGCCGAGCTCGACGGCCTGGCGGCGGTGGCCGGACTCGTAGTCTCACCGGATGGGAAGCCTCTCGGCGGTGCCAAGGTTGAGTTCGGGCCCTGTGATGCCTTCTTCGGGGATGGCTCCTTTTTCGATCCCGAAGCAACTCTCACGACGAACAGCGACGGCCGTTTCGCCGTCGGCGGACTCGCGCCCTGGGATTACACGGCCCACGCTCGACATCCCGACTACCTTGGGTCGTCTACCGGTCGGCTCCGCATGAAGCCAGACCAAATCCTCACCGACGTGCTGGTTCGCCTCGAGGCTGGCGGTAGCATCTCGGGAACGGTCAAGGACGAGACCGGCGGCCCTGTCGAGGGCGCCACCGTCTGTTTCGTGGCCGCAAAGGACGAGCGGAAGGTCGGCAAGGCGGTTGGCACGGTGGATCACACTTCGCCCCGTTCGCCTTGGCATCCCGAGGCCGACGCCGAGACGGTTACGGCCAAGGACGGCTCTTACGCGTCCGGCTGCCTCAAGCCCGGGGGATATACGGTCTTCGCAATCTCCTCGACGCACGTGAACTCCGAGCCGCGAGCCGTCGAGGTCGCCCCGAACGCCGCTGTGCGTGACGTCGCTTTCGTCCTCAGCCCAGGCGCCACCGTCAGCGGCCGGGTCATCGACGAGTTCGGGAATCCGGTCGCGGGGGCAGAGGTGTTGTCGCAGTACCCGCCACACGCGCGCCTGGCCCGGGATCCTGCGAGCAATGTAACCAAGTCGGCTCTGACGCAGCAGGACGGTCACTTTGCCCTGAGCGGACTCCAGGCGGGCGCCCACACGTTGTGGATCTACTCGCCCGATCACCTAGCACGTTCGCACCAGGTATCGGCGCCGGCGACGGGACTCGAGATCGCGCTTAAGCGCGGCGGGACGATTGCCGGCCAGGTTGTCGATCGGCTTACGCGCGAGCCAGTCGAGCTGTTCGAGTTCGAGGTGTTCCGTAGCGGGACCATCGAAATGCGCGGCAAGAGCGGCCCGCTGAAGCACAGGCCGGGCGGGCGCTTCGAACGCTCCGGTTTCGAACGCGGCAGGTACAACGTTGTCGTTCGCGCGCCGGGGTACGTGTCGGCGCCACGGAACGTTCGCATCACAAAGCGCCGCCGGAGAACTGAGGCCGTGTTCCAGCTCGTCGAAGGGACAACGCTCGAAATCGCCGTCACCTCTGCCGAGGACGGTTCGCCGGTTCTCGGCGCACGCGTGTGTCTGGCGACAATGGGCCGCCTGGCTCCCTCGCCGAACAGCGACCACAAGACCGCTACGGACCGGCACGGTGTCTGGTCGATTGAACGGCTGCCAGCCAACGTCTACATGCTGATGGTCGAGCACCCTCACTTCGTGAGGCACTCTGACGTTGTCGAGACGAGAGAAGGCGAGCCGCTTCAGCGCGTCGAGATCGCGCTCGAAAAGGGGTTCGAGGTCTGCGGCCGTGTCGTCACGCGGAAAGGTCGGCTGCCGGTCGCCGCAGCCTCGGTCACTCTTGAGAAACGGATGCTGACATCCGCCTGGACGGAGACCGATCGCACGGGCTCGTTCAGGCTCGTGGGCGTTGCCAGCGGCGCGCATACACTCACGGTCAGTCATCCCGAACACCCTCGCACCGAGAAGAAGATCTCCGTGCCGTTGGCGTCGGACGAGGAGCTCGTCATCGAGCTGGGCCGAGGTGGGCGGCTGTTCGGGACCGTGTCCGGTCCCGACGGTATGCCCCTCGAGGCAGCCTGGGTCAACGCCATCATCCCTGGCGGCGACTGCGACTACGCCTGCACGGACGAAAACGGCGCCTACGAGTTCGCTCACGTTCCTTGCGGTGTTTGTACCGTAACCGCGGCGCCGCCCGCTCTCTCGGACGCGCCACCGAGCCGCAGGTTCGGCATCATCCTCGACGAAGGAGAAGAGCGACGACTTGACATCGTGTTCGGCGGTGTCGCCGTGAACGGGGTGATACTGATCGGCAACGAACCAGCACGTGGGGCGATCGTCATGCTTTCGCCTCTGGCCGCTTCGCCCATGCTCGCCGGCGGTTCGATGGGTGGCGCTACTGCCGACAGTACTGGCCTGTTCAATATCAGCGCGGTGCAGCCGGGCGCCTACCGCGTGTCGGTCGAAGTGACGTTTGGCCCTGGCTCGAAAGCGCGCTTCGTTCGCGAGCTCACGGTCGCCGATCAGGACCTCGAGTGGGACGCCGAACTCAGCGCCGGCAAGGTGAGCGGCACTGTCACCGGCCCGGACGGCCAGCTCCTCGCCAACGCGAGGCTTTTTCTGGTGCCCGAGATTGCCGAGGAGGACCGGATCAGCGCTATTATGGCAGCCCATGGTCGCGCATTCCTCTCGGAAGCCTGGACGGACGGCGAAGGACGATTCGCCCTGCACGGGCTGGATGTGGGCTCGTACACGATACTCGCGCAGAAAAGACGTTACGCGAGTTCGCTCGTCCAGTTGGAGAAGCCTGATGGGGCCGATCTGGCCGACATCGTTATCCGGCTCGAAAGAGAGGCGAGCGTGACCGCCCAACTGCAGACGCCGGACGGCACCTTTCCGGCAGCAATCCGCTTTGCCCTGTGCGACGAACAAGGCCGCGTCCTGACGGAAGGAAGCCTGGCCACGGTTAACCCGCAAACAGGCAAGTGCGCGGTAACGGGCCTGGGGGCCGGCACGTATACCGTCCGCGCACAGGCCACCGACAGCGACGAAGCGGGCGTGGCGCACATCACTGTCGATCCAGGCACAAAGAACAGATTCCTTCTCGAGCTCGGGCCACCACGAGCCCTCGCGGTCCAGGTTGAGGATGAGCTCGGCGGCCCGGTGTCTGGTGCCCAGGTCGTGCTCGATCCCGGAGGCGACCCTTCGTTGGCCGCCCTCGTCAGCAAGCGCACGTTGCCGCAATGCTACCAGTACAATCGTACCCGGCGTGATGGCTCGATCCCGATTCCCGACGTCGCCGACGGGAACTACACCGTCCGCGTCCGCTACGAGGGGTACGAGGACGTTGCCCTCCCTGTCCGCATCGCCGGCAGAGACGAGGAAGTCACCGTCACCCTCCAGCCGAGCACGGATTGAACTCAGGGCCAAGCCTCGCTCCCTCGCAGCCCCGTCCAGCGCCCGTTCCCAGGCCCTCGCCCCCGGTTTACACGGGCCGCCCGGATCGGATAGAATCCCTCTGCATCCGTGAAACCTGTGGCTGAGGCCCCTGTCCCGGCCACGCCCCGACCTGAGGCACACGCGACGATGACCGACCTGACGCCCATGATGCGCCAGTACAAGGCGATCAAACGCGAGCACCAGGACGCCATCCTGTTCTTCCGCATGGGCGACTTCTACGAGATGTTCTTCGACGACGCCAAGGAAGCCGCCCCCATCCTCGACATCGTCCTCACCGCCCGCCAGGGCATGCCCATGTGCGGCGTGCCCTACCACGCCGCCCAGGCCTACATTGACCGGCTGCTCGCCGCCGGCAAGCGCGTCGCCGTCTGCGACCAGGTCGAGGACCCCAAGAAGGCCCGCGGCGTCGTCAAGCGCGAGGTCACCCGCGTCGTCACCCCCGGCACCGTGATCGGCTCCGACGCCCTGCCCGCCAAGGCCAACAACTACATCGCCGCCATCGCCCAGCTCGACGCCCGGTTCGGCTTCGCCCACCTCGACGTCACCACCGGCGAGTTCCGCGTCATCGAGCTCGCCGACCGCCGCGAGCTCGTGGACGAGGTTTTGCGCGTCGGCCCCGCCGAGTGCCTCCTGCCCGAATCCGTCGCCGAGCGCGAGGGCCTCGCCGCCTCGCTCGACGGCCTGCTGCGCACCGTCTGGACCCCGCTCGAGGACTGGGTCTTCGACCACGACTCGTGCTTCGCCCTGCTCACCGACCACTTCCACACCCACTCGCTCGACGGCTTCGGCTGCGTCGGCATGCGCCCCGGCGTGTGCGCCGCCGGCGCCCTGCTCGGCTACGTGGTCGACACCCTGAGCCAGCCGCTCGAGCACGTGCGCGCCCTCACCCCCTACTCGGCCGACCAGCACATGCTCATCGATCCGCTCTCGCTCCGCAACCTCGAGGTCGTCGAGCCCATGCGCGGCACATCGAAGGCCGCCACCCTCCTCGGCGTCCTCGACCGCACGGTCACCCCGATGGGCGCGCGCCTGCTCGCCAACTGGATCCGCCAGCCCCTCGTCGAGCCCGTCGCCATCCGCGAGCGCCACGCCGGGGTCGCCGACCTCGTCGCGCGCCAGACCATGCTCACCGCCGCGCGCGACACGCTGCGCCGCGTGCGCGACCTCGAGCGCCTCATCGCCCGCATCGGCACCGGCTACGCCGGCCCGCGCGACCTCGCCGGCCTCAAGGACTCGCTCCTCGCCGTGCCCGAGGTTGCTCAAACGCTCGCCCCGGCCGAGTCCGAGACCCTCGCCGCCAACCGCAGCGCCCTCGTCCTGCTCGACGAGGTCACCGGCCTCATCGAGCGCGCCATCGTCCCCGAGCCCCCCGCCGTCCTGCGCGACGGCGGCGTGTTCCGCGAGGGCTACGACGCCGAGCTCGACGAGCTCCGCGCCGCCTCCTCCGGCGCCAAGGAGTGGATCGCCAGGCTCCAGGCGACCGAGCGTGAGCGCACGGGCATCAAGTCGCTCAAGGTCGGCTACAACAAGGTCTTCGGCTACTACATCGAGGTGAGCCACGCCAACAAGAGCAAGGTGCCCGACGACTACACCCGCAAGCAGACCCTCGTCGGCGGCGAGCGCTACGTCACGCCCGAGCTCAAGGAGCTCGAGGCCAAGGTCGTCGGCGCCGAGGAGCGCATCGCCGAGATCGAGCAGCGCCTCTTCACCGAGCTGCGTGAGCAGGTGACCCGCTTCACCCCGCAGATCCAGCAGATCGCCCGTGCCGTGGCCGTCGTGGACGTCCTCGCCGCCTTCGCCGCGCTGGCCCTCGAGGCCAACTACGCCCGGCCCGACATCAACGAGAGCGACACG
>Ga0180432_10004862_pt1 | contig 18168 bp, 18 predicted proteins | sample SS_ome_10_FD_132414 | JGI IMG/M metagenome (GOLD analysis project Ga0180432, IMG submission 132414) | Hypersaline lake sediment archaeal communities from the Salton Sea, California, USA - SS_1_MS_2 metaG | ecosystem: Environmental > Aquatic > Non-marine Saline and Alkaline > Hypersaline >...
AGCTTCCGGTAGCCGCCATGCTTGGGTATCAGGTCAGACATGATCACTCCCTGTTGTACTTCTTCCACCTACAGCCAGTCCATTTAGTCCACTCACGTCCACATGATTTTTCATGCCGCCACCTCCCCGTTCATCAATTTTGGCAGGAGGAGATCGCGGGCTTTGGAGAGTGCGGAATTCTGTGATTCAAGCAAGTCGACTTGGTCAAGAATCGGATCAACAACTTCATTCCTCTTATGCAGGGCCTTGCCCTTGTCCCCCAAGCTGCGCAGCAGGCTTTCCATCTTTTCCATTGCCAGCGGCGACGGCCTGGCGCGGTCATTCTCCCAGCGGTTGATCCTGGGGAAGGTCACGCCGAGTTTGGACGCAAACTTTTCCTGAGTCAGAGCGGTGAGTTCCCGAAGCTCCCGGATCAGCCTGGCCATACTGTATTGCTCGTCCAATTGATCTCTCCTTGATGAATCTTCTGATGTACTGGCGGGTACCATTCATGACGCCCGATTTATCACTTGATATATCATCCAAGTGGTAATGATTGTCAATTCCCGCCTTAAAATTCTCAGGAAAATCCCCAACTGGTAACGGTCCTGTCCAGGTTTGCCCCTAAGGCAGAGGGCCCTATGCACTAAGCCAGGGAGAGAATCCTATTGGTCGTAATTTTACCTTACAGGGTACAGGTAATGTAAATCTTCAGGTACCTCGGGATCGTAAGGGCGGGCTCAACACCCAACTCATTTCCAGGAGCAATACGAACTCTCTCTTGCCTTATTTTTGATTTTTCTATAGATAGGTATATACATATTCGTGTTTATTGAACCGGTGAGCGTGGCGCAGGGAAGTGTGGTGTAAGCACGCCGTGGGCGAGGGTAGGCAAGTATACCTCGCGCTCCGGCCGGCAATGGGAATGTAGATAAGAAGATTCCGGATACGACGAAGGCGAATCCTGCCCGCGATCTGGATGTTGTGGCGGCCACGTGAAGAAATTCTGGCTATGCCTTGCGGGGCTCAAGAGAGGATCATAATGCGAACAAACATAATTTGGTTACTGGGGCTGGCCTGCGCTGTTCTTATGTCGTCGGCCGTCATGGGACATGCCGACTGCGGGTACATTACCTGGTCCGAAACGACCGATTCGCCGCCGGGCGGTGAGGACTTTCGCGCGAATAACGAACCGACGCGATGCTGCGCCCTGGGTTTCCCGAATCTCTCCCCGAGCGAGGAAGGCGGCCTTCGGACGTGCATGGGTGTGAGCTACCCCTGTGGAGAGCTCTGGCTGGACGTGGACATCACCTCCTATGCCACCGACACGGAGGCGAGGGACGTCTGGAACACCTTCATCGGAGACGCTTCTGTTCAGAAGATCCTTGCAAACGACTTCGGAAGCCTACTCGATTCCGGCCCGGACTGGTTTCTTGTCATGGGCGGCACGTATCTCTATCCTGAAACCTATGACTACGGGTTTCTCAATCTTTACGCCCTTCATCAGGGATGCATCATCGGCATCAAGAGGACACGGATCAGCGCCGCCTCCACCACACCTCTGCTGCCGACGGCCCAGGCCTGCTGGAACAAGGCCTTTGCCTTCGCAAAAGACCTCATCGACAGAAAATGCGGCCTCCAGGCGGAAAACCGCCCGCCCCAGATCCTCATCGGACCCTTGGACTTTGTGCCCTTCGCCTCCCCGTATTCAGCGCAGAACACCAGTTCCTTCTGGATTGTCTTCCTTGATTTCGACGGCGTGGAGGACCTCGATTTCAACAGCTTCCGGGTCACCAGGGAAGGGATAGACGTCACTGCCAACTTCATGAGCAAATTGTGCGATCTCTATGCAGCAGGCAAGGTCTCCTCGGAAGAGGCGCCCGAGGGGGCACTGAAGGTGTGGTTTAACGGTTTATGGTACTATGAATTGGATATGCTTCTCGATACGGTTCCTACTGACCCCCTGGTGAATCTGTGCCTTGCCGACATAACCTTCACGATCTCGGACTACAGCGGTGCGCAGGCCTTACAGAGGGCAGTGTTCCGGCGCGACGAGAACAAGCCCAGGGTGCAGCTCTTGCCAGCCCGGGGACAGTGCAACGATTCAGACCCGCTCTGCGACATCAGTGGCAATTCAGTGTTCCTGGAGGTTTACGGCTGCAGGGGATGGGCGGATCTGGACTGGACGACCTTCCGGGTGACACGGAACGGAGAGGACATCACCCCCAAGTTCATCGATCAGATGGTGACGCTGCTCCTTCAGGGCAAGATGTTCATTGACATGTGGGATCCCTTCGGCTCCCGCATAAATGACTACTGGCTTCAGTTCGAGGGCAGCCATGACAGCCGCCTCACCCCGGCGGACCTCCGCACTCTCCTCCATTTTTTCCAGTACGGCGATGCGGCGGTCGAGGTGAGTATCTCCGACAGGAACGGTGTTTCCGGCACCGCTTCCGCGTTGTGGACTTTCGGGCCGTGATGACCCTCAAGTGCAATACGATGGGGCCCGACACCCGAAGGATTGAGGGGCATCAAGAAAAGACAGGCCTGCGCCAAGTACAGCGCTCAGGCAAATGCATTAAACCAGACGGGTATTAGAGAGAACGGGGAGTAAAAATTCCAAGGGTTTTCAGCCGAAAGATAGGCGCAAAAGGCCGGACGAGCTGAAATCGACGTAAGTCGCTGGCAAATACGAGGAAAAAAGATCCCGTCCAGCAACCGAACGTGATTAATAAACAGGTCTGAATTTTTCCAAATGGTGGAGGCTGCGGCCATTTAATAATAAAAATAAATATTTAAAATAATTATCAAAATAGTTTTCAAACAAACAAAAATACCGACAAAAATACCGTCACTTATTTTTTTCCACTTCATTAAGGCTCATCCCAAAGTCACCAATCTTAATAATTTGATTTCCGATCACATAACGCCGAGAATCCACCCCTCGACTTGGGCGACCTGGTATTCTCCGGGCAACATTGCTGGCTTCAGGAATTTTCCGAGGCTACCATCAGAGTCCACCTGCCGTAGCCGAGCGGCGGCGGCATAGGCGTCCTGCTGGTCGGGCGTGCGACCCTCCCGTGGACAACTCTTGCTCCACAGCGATGGGTAAACCTCCACCAGCGCGGATTTGCCCGCAGGAATCTCCCAGCCGTAGAAAGGCCAGAAGTGGATCCGCTCGCCGAGCTGATTTCGCAGGTAAAGCAGCCAAGGCAGTCCGGCATGAGTGGATTTGGCACTGAACCGGGCACATCGAAATGAAAGACCGACTTGGCCCCGACTCGTTCCTCAGTGATTCTTCGCCAGCGGGTGTTACCGGGGCGGGCCCTGCCATTGCCCCGCAAACCATCCCGGACAAAATCTACATAAGTCTGTTCGGCATCAGTCGGCCAGTGCTTTTGATAGTCGTCGAGAAAGATTGGCCAGTCCGGTTTCAAATAATGGACCTCGAAATAGCGCAGAGGAAAAGAAAAACCATGGTCGATGCCAACCAGTGTCGCCACATCCTCTGATAGCCGTTCAAGCAACCACTCGGCCAGACCTCTATGGGTCCAATACTTACGTGGACTTGGCAGCGGCTCGACTTCCATCGGCAGAGATTCGCGGCTTACTTGATATACTCTAATCCCCTTCAGGCTGGAACTAGGCGTCTCCGCGCCGGAATAGTCGATACCGATGTAACGGCTGAAAGAGGGCTTGACGCGTTCCGGCATTCTTAAGATCACCATATCTTTGCGCCTCGCTTGTTCAAAGGCATGGCAAGTAACCCATTGGATGGGTTAACATCACATTAAGGAAAAATCTTTAATTGCACCCGAAAGTTCTTGCGCAAAGTTCAGTATTATAGTATTCACTCATTTCGAATCCACTTTAGTTTGACGATCCCTCCAGAGTCCTGTGCGATGTACATGAAACCAGCATCGTCAACAGTTATCCCCTCTTGGTTATCACCGGGAAAGGCAAATTCACTCAGTAGTCTGTAGTCAGGAGAGTACTCCAGAATAATGTTGTATGTGTCACTTATTATAAAAATGTGACCGGTTATCGGGTCGTAATGCAGTCCGGACAAGTCTATGATTCCCGGGATAAAATAATCGAGTATTCTTGGCCTTTTAGTTTTGCTCCGTAACGGAATTTCAACCTTAAACACTGCAGAAATATCAGACTTATTGGTAAGGCTGGAAGCTTGGTTGGCAATATAGAATATGCCGCCCTCTGGATGGATAGGATTGGATACAAAGGTGAGAGCTTCTATTCCTTGCCCTCCAGACTTCATTACAGTTTTACCTTCAACAGTTCTCGGCAAAAAAAACTCGCGTAAGACTTCAAATGTTTCGGGGTTAATCTCGATGATAGACTCAGTACCTTCGACGGCGATGTATAGTAGACCGGTTAAGGGATTATGAGTTATGCCTTCAAAATCCGCTGAGCGAAAACGAAGTCGCTTCTGCTTAATTAATATCCCGTCAGTCTTAATTTCGCAAACATCTCCCTCGTCTCCAACTACAAAAAGGGTCTTACGATTAGAGTGCCAGCAGATTCCTGATGGCTCATTGAATCCCACCTTGTCGATATTACCAACCCATTGATACGGAAATACAATACTAGGTAAATTCGTTTGTCGCTTAGGTATATTTGTGCATCCAGCGACAAGCATCATGGCGGAAAATGAGATCAGTGATAGTGTTGATAGTATTTTGATTGCAGAATACATTTCTTCGATAATGCAGCGCTAACCTGTGAATTTAGAGACAAGCCGAAGACTTGGCGACAGATATATCATGTGAAGCTGCCTTGTTCTAGAGCGCGCTTCGAGTTCCGGATGAGGCAGCGAACGAAGTGGGCGCCGCTTTAGCGTTTCTTTGGTAATGTCGGAGACATAGGTTACGCTTTTATCCCAAAATACCTTCCCCTGTGATCCTTTATTAACCTGATCCTCTCCTCAAAACGACCAAGCCATAATAGCCCATAATATACTTCCCAAAATATCATAATCAATTTCTTCAAGTCCTATGTATTTTCCTCCAAGTATTGAGTTACTGGTACACGAACATGATTCCATCTGATTTCACCATTTTTACTCACTAGTCTCACTACATAATGGCAAAAGTATTCTATCCTATGCAGCTTCGAAGGAATATCCCTTAAAGATCGCCCGCAGCTTGATGCAGTTGATGGGTAAAGCTGATTACTTTTCAAATGGTTTCGATGCTCTCAAACCTCCAGTACAATCCTAATGGGTCGTTCGAGTTCAGATAATAACTTAACTTGACTTTATAGAAAAGATCAGCGATTTCGATAAGCATTGTAATGCTTAAATCTTCATTAAGAGATGAAGATGTATAGTAAGTGTTGTCGTAGTCGCTTTCATTATAATATTCTAGCTTCCAGTAATGATTTGTAGAGTCAAAAGGATTTGTATAATATATTAACTTTATGTCAAATAGGCTGCCGAATACATCTAAGGAATAAATATTTAGAGATAGATCTGTATTAAGAATAACATTAATATCATCGCAGTTACTTAATGAACTTTGTGTCATTGCAGGAAATATTCCTGAGAAAGTAGGGTCAGGATATGTCCAACATAGTATTCTATTATCTGCGCCAAATTGAGGAAGATAATTACGTATGATCAAAGGATGATTAAAAAATTGACCAAAATTGACTGGAGTCGAAGCTTCCCCGAGTACAACCACAGTGTTTGTGTTGAGAGAAGTTTTAATCTTGTCGATTTCGGTCTTAAAGGCTTCTTCTTTCGAAAAATCAATTAGACTTAGTAAATCATCTTCCTGGGCATCTCCCTCTGCGCGAATAAAGGTTGATGCCTCAATGTAAGTATCAATCGCATTAATGATATCTGATTTTGCCATAGCTATTTTGCTTGGACCTTCAGGAACAAATTTCAGGAAATTTGAGTATTCTTTCAACAGATTTTGGATGCTAAACGTATCTTTTTTTAATGCATTTTGGATGGGTTCGACCGAGATATTCAAATCATAGGAAGAGAGAATGACAAATATAGACCGCATAACATAGAGCGTTGCTTTATATGCAAGGACATCGCCATAATCAATCTCCAGTTCTGCTGAATTAGGATCAGAAGGGGGCATGTGGGTTAAAATATTAAATTGTGAGTTTATTCTCGAGAGATTAATCAGCGCTCCATCTATTTCTGTGAGCAAAGCCGAGAAGATAAACTGCTGCATCTCACCAAGAGTTGGTGCTAATGGGGAAAGTATTACGTCACCTTCTCCGTCTTCCTGAAAAGTGGCTGTCCAATTAAAGATATCCCGTCCTTCAGAACTGACTCCTAATTTATCCAGCAATTCTCTCATATTTTCGATCGGAGCACCAGAAGAATAGGGAAGGCTGTTGTCCATGAGGGCCAAAATTCGTACAGCGGCATAATAAAAATTGGCTTCTTGATCTGATGAATCTTGATTAATAGCTTCACGAAATTTTGCCGCAGCTAAAATGACGTTGCTTTGGATATTATCATCGTGAAATAAAATAGTTACCCCTTCTGAAACCAAAGCTTGTGATGAAGAGGACGCCAATAAAAGATTTGAGTTGAAAACCAATAGCGTTACTGTTGCCAAGCTAAAAAAAATAGTCCTCATTGTTCTTTTTCCCTCCCTTAATGATTTTTTTGCTTAACCGTAACGGGCTGTAAAGCTAGGTCCCATGTGCCTGAGAATCCACCCTTTGTGCCATTTGAATCTTTTAAAAAAAATTGATGCCCTGTTTTTATAAGGCCTTTTGTTGACACGAGGGTAAGATGTTCTGTAAAAAGCTTGCTCGATGGTGTTTCGACGGCTACATCTCCCTGAAAAATTATCGTGTCATTGCCTTCAAAAGATGCGTGCTTACTCTTGATGCTTGATTGTATTTTTCCTCCATTTAAAAAATTCAATGCCATATTATCGATCTTTACTCCTAAAATTGGTCTGCTGGACATGTCCTGGACAGCATCTCTTGAAAAATAATTTTTTAAATTTTTTGGGATGGAGGCATTTTTATTTTTTGAGGCAGGGTTATAAATATTGAACGTTGCATTTTTTATCTCGACGACATTGCCAAGACCAAGACGAAAAAAACCTATACGTTTATTGTGAATTTTAAGAGAATCAGCCTTCATGGTCGCTACGAGATTATTATTTTTATGGCTAGAACTCATAAAATTTTTTATGAGATGTTCATTTCTGAATATTTCATTATCATATGGTTCCTTCCTTACGCCTTTCTCTGCATCAAAAAAAAATACTGGAAGTGAAATGAGAACGGTAACCGCTAACAATATGAAGAAAGGATTTAATACTATAATACGATTCCACATTCTTTCTTTGGCCCTACTACTCGAGATATAACCGAAAGTTGTGTTTAAGAGGTTAGGTGGTGTATCCTCTCCCGGGAACTTATCAAGGAACCGGGGAATGAAACCATTCAAAAAAAGAAAGGATACACACACACCATGAGCAAAGATAACGTACTTGACTTTAAAAAGCCAGAGAGATTCTTGGATAATCCCATTACCGAAGTATTACGCGCAGGAGCAAGAAAATTGTGGTTCTTTCGTTTTTAAGTTGAGAATCAACAAATATCATTACTGACATGAAAAATATAATCCATCGGCATTTAACCAGTTTCATTAAGGTTTTGTTACCACACAGAATCTTGACAGAAAGGAAAAATCCGATGCAACCAGAGACTATCACGAAATTGCTTAATTTGCCAAACTTTCAGGTTAAAAGCGTGCTCAGACAAACTGACAATAGTATTCATCTCAACATCGATGTGATTAAAATCAGTGCATCAGTCTGTTCTGCATGTGGCGGTGTTCATCCTATTGCGACCCATAGTATCAGCAGGGTCATAGTTGAGGATTTGCCTTTATGCGGTAAGCGCACTTTTCTTTATGTGCCTAAACGGAAAAATACTTGTCCTGTAGATGGTAAAATCAGGGTTGAAAAATTCAGTTGGTTAAGAGGACGCTTCACTGCCCCCTTTGCTGAACAAGTCTACCGTCTAACCTCAATCACCACAAATGCAGAAGCTGGTTGGTATCTGCGGCTCGACGACGAAACCGTTTACCGTTCCCTATTCTTATGAATCTGGCCACTGAATCCTAAGTTTTCCGGCCAAATGATCATAGATCACCTGATCGGTCACCGGTAACAATTGCCGCTGGTTGCAGTCGCCACATTTCACCCGGGGCTTGTGGCAAATGCCGGGCTTCCATTCGTTGCCGCAGGCCGGTGAATAACCGGACGTGCCCTTGGCCGACTCCCAGCGCTGGGGATAAACATCCCCCCGCCCACGAAAAAGGCGGCGGAACAGGGCGATCTTGTCGTCGGTGGTGAAATGGGTTGGGGCTGGTGCGGATTCAGTTGGGGCGGGGACAGGTTCAGGGATGGCCGGTTCTTCCCAGGCGATACCGTGCAGAGTCAGCAGTTCCTTGAGGCGGGCGTTCTCCTCGCGCAGCTGACACAGTTCGGCCTGTTCATTCAGGCTCTTGTCACGCTTCGGCAAATCCATACTCCGCCATCAGATCGTCCATGTCATCGCCAACGCCCCAGCCCCAGTTGTGGCCTTCGCTCTGGACACGTTCAAGCCGCTCGACAAAGGCATGCTGCTGGCTTGGCTCAATCGCCGCAATCGCCTTCAGCGCCTGCTCGAACATGTGCACCAAGGCGTTGAAATACCCCTCGTCATCCATGCCGCAGTAGCCGAGCAGGTTCATGCAGGATTCGCAATAGAACACCGTCAGTTCCGCCAATCCTTCCGGCCGACCTATGGCTTTCTTGTAATCGGAGATCGCCTTCTTGGCCTTGGCGACCGAAATATCCTGATTGCGCATCACATCCGGACAAACCCAGCGGTCAATGGTGGACTTGTAAGGTTCGAGCACATCCTCACCCAGGGCGAACCGGGCATGGAGAAAAGCCTGATTATGCTTGCTGGCTGCGTACAGGTCCTGAATCAGGCCCAGCAGCGCTGGACGGTCGAGATCGGCAAGCTGGCGCTTGAGATCGGTCCAGGTCGGTTTTTTCTTACTCGATTTTTTCATGGGACCCGCTATTTGCTCTTGACGGCCCGAAAGGCGGAGTCGTCAGCCAGATGCAGATAAATGCGGCCTTTCAGCTCGCCATTTTCAATGACCGCCCAACCTCGGCCGCAAACCAGATCGTTTTCTTCCTGCCCTGACCAAGAGAAATCAAAACGCTGTGCATTGCCGCATTACTCAACGCGCCCATCGATATCCCCGGAGACCAGCCCGAACTGGAACTGTCCGGTGCCGTCCGAACCGATGCGGATGTATCCCGGCACCTCCATATCCACATAATTCTGTTCCCACACCTCGATCTCGACGATGCGCCATTTTCCGGCAAACGGTTTCATCTGCTTCATAGGATACCTTTCTATTACCTCACTCTGGCCCACCAAGGTGTCGCAGCACTTGTCGAGGCTTTGTCACAGCTCGATGTCGTAAGCCACGTCGCGAGTCTGTCGCAAGTTATCCACCACCGTGCTGCGCCACCAATCGGCGGCCCTTGTCGGTCAGCCGGTATTTCTGCTTGCTGCTGCGCGGCTTGTCGGGGATGGTCATTTCAACCAACCCGGCCTTCAAAGCGGGGAGCAGATAGGCCTTGCGGAAATGCTCATCGTCTTTCAGTCCGAGCGACTCTTTGAGCTGTTGCCGGGTCATCTCTCCAGCAAGAACTGAGAGCAGTCGAACTTCCTGGGTGACTTCCAGTGCAACTTCCGGGGTCGAGCTAGTCACGGTATCCAGAATCATCCGCAGCAAGAAGGCGATGAAGGGAGCGGAATCGGTCTTTTGGGTGCTTTCCTGAATAGCCTGGTAGTACTCGGCCTGGTGTTCGAAGATCAGGCTTTCCACCGGGATGTCGGCGAACAGGGGATTCCAGCGGGCCAGAATCAGGCTTTGCCACAGCCGCCCCATGCGGCCATTGCCATCGGCGAAGGGGTGGATGAATTCGAACTCGTAGTGAAAGACCGAGCTGGCTATGAGCGGATGGGCGTCGGTGGCTTCCAGCCAGCCGAACAGATCAGCCATTAGTTGCGGCACCCGGTCGGCGGGCGGAGCCATGTGAATCACTTGGCTTCCCGCCATCACCCCCACGCCGCCATGCCGATACAGCCCCGCCTCGTCGATCAGGCCGGACATCAGAATCCGATGGGCTTCCAACAGGTCGTTTTCTGCCTCGGGCTTCCAAGTGTGGAACCGGTCGTAGGCGGCCAGGGCGTTTTTCACCTCCTGCACATCGCGGGGCGGGGCAATGACCCGCTTGCCCTCCAGAATCGCGGTGATCTGTGCCTCGCTCAGGGTGTTGCCTTCGATGGCCAGCGAGCCGTGAATGGTGCGGATGCGGTTGATGCGCCGCAGCCGAAAGGCTCTCACCTGATCGGTGAGCACGGTTAGCCGTCCGATGGCCTCGCTGATGGCGGCGACCCGGTTTAGGATCTCCGGGGTGATGGTGTAGGGTGGCTGGTAAGTGGAAGGCTTGATCATGGCTGGCTCCTCCGCTTGGCAGTACGCACTTTGTAGAGTCGTTCGGTGAAGCCGCCCTCGTTTTCGAAATCCTGTGCCAGGCGTTCGACCTGGCGGTCGAGCAGTGAGCAGGCCACGGCCAGCAACACCAAGGCAGCATTGGCCGAAAGCTTCGGGTAGATTCTGGTGGACAAGGTGGACGATGTAGACTCGGTAGACATTTCAGCCTTTTGTCCGCGCCGTCCATCCTGTCTACGATGTCCACTATTTTTCGCGACCTCCAACACCCATACCGCCACCTGGTCGGCGGTCTGACATCTTCTGTCGATCAACGCCTGCCGGAGCGGGTTTTCCCGCTCCCACTGCGCCAGCGCCCGCTGCCGCAAAAAATCTTCGTAATCGAGTTTCAATTCCTCCAAACTCGCACGGGCCACCTGGGTGAGCTTCAGTTCCATCTTCTTCGAGGTCGCCGAGGCCTGCGAGCCTTCGGCGATGTTCTGCACCCCGCTCCGCGCCGCCTGCACCATCTGGTCGTGGGTGCGGCTGCGCCGGTCGATGTATTTGTCGCAAAACCGTACCGTGATGTCGTAACAGAGCTGTGCCAATTGAAAACTCTTCAGTTTGCGGTAACCACCGTGTTTGGGAATCAGGTCGGACATGACGGCATCCCCCTACACCTGCGCCATCACGGCGTTGAGAATTTCAGTCTGTTTTCCGGTGGCGGCGTCGATCTGCTGGTCGAGTGCATCGCACAGGGCCATCAGCTGGTCGATGCGGGCGACGATGCGGTGTTGCTCAGGGAGCGGAGGCAATGGAACAGCACATAGGGAAAGCTTTGTGCCATTAAAATTCGCCTGGCCACACTGCTGTACAATCTCAGGTTCAATTTGAGTTGATCTGAAATAGGGAGCGTTCATCGCCTGGCTGATGAACACCGGGTTCAGTAGCGCATCAAACAACCTGACCCTTATCAAATATGATGCGAATGTCGCATGCTCGACAGGGCCTGTGTAGCGTGCCGATTTCCCTACCAACTCATAACTATTCGTTCGGTTAAAAAGGATATCGTTTGGTTGAAGGAAGAGACGGGGCAGCTCGTCGATGTCTGGCGCAATGTATTTGAACCTTTCGTCGATCAACTGACCATCAACGATATTACCCATTCGATAAACTGGAACAAGCGAGGAATCGTCACAAGTTTTTTGTGACGTTCCATAATCTATGGATTCCGCAAGTTTGGCAATTCTCACCCACCGCCAATTATCAGGAACCGGAAATGGCTCACCGTCTTGAGGGATTGACGATACAGGCTTAGTCCTCTTGATCTTCTTTGACTTCACCAGCCGCTGTTTTTCGGCCTCGATCTCTTGCAGCAGTTGGCTGGCGGTCGGATCGTTGGGGCTCTGGGGGACGAGGCGGCCCATGACGGCGAGCTGGAGGATGGCCTTGCGCAGTTCGGCGACGTTTTCCTTGACGGTGTAGAGTTCGCCGAAGTGCTGGGCGAGGAAGGCGAAGGGCTCTTTTGTCTCACACGAAGACACGAAGGCACGAAGGTTTGAAGAGTTTTCCTCACGCGAAGGCGCGAAGGCGCGAAGGGTGGGGTCGAGCAGTTGTTTGATGGCGGCGGCGTGGACGGCCAGCCGCTTCTCCTCCCGCTCCTTGCGCAGCTGTTCCAGCGCATCGCAACGCTCCATCAACTGGTCAATGCGGGCGACGATGCGGTGTTGTTCGGGGAGGGGGGGCAGAGGGAACACGATGGAAGCCAAGGCCTTGCTCGACATATTGGAGATGCCGACCCCTTTGCGATGTTGATTAATCTTGCCAGTGGCGTTCAATTTCTCGAAAAACCTGTAGGCAAAGTACGGATCAATATCTTTGTAAAAACGAGCACGATGGACGTGATTCTGAAAGCACACTTCGGAATCGAAGTGCCACACAGCCGCGCGACCCGCCTCCCCACCTTCACAGATCAACAGATCATTCTTTTTGGCCGTGCATTTTTTGAGTTCGTCGTCTCTGATCAACATTTGGCGAACATTGTCGAGCTCAAACCTTCCCCAGTAGAGATTTGAGGTCGTAATATAATCGCGTGGTTCACCTGTATTGCGACCCTTATCCAGCGTCTTGCCTGAATTGTGTTGGGCAATATCGCCGAATCGCACCCATGCCCAGCTTGCCGGAATTTCATGGGTAACTTCCTCATCAGAGACTTCCGGCAGGGGCTTGGGCTTCTTGATTTTGCCTGCCTTCACCAGCCGCTGCTTTTCGGTCTCGATCTCTTTCAGCAGTTCCGAAGCGGGCGAATCATTCGGGTCCTGCTCCACCAGCTTGCCCTGCATGGCCAGGGTCAGGATCAACTCGCGCAGTTTGGCGACGCCGTCGGGCGCGGCAAAGGCGGTTTCGAAGTGTTGGTCCAGGAGATTGCGGGTGGCGTCGGTCATGCCTTCCCCCCAAGGCAGGCCATCAACTCGGCCTTCAAGGCTTCCTGCGCCGCTTCGAGCTGGTGGACGATCTGCTGGTATTCAGCCATCAGCTCTTCCGGATCGCGGTGGTTGACCTCCACCTCGTGGGGGTTTTTACAATCCAGGTTGTAATTGCGCTCGGCGAGCTCCTTGGCGGAGACCTTCCAGGCCTGCTCGGTGACCTTTCGCCCCCTGCGCTTGGCTCCACCCCACCAGGCCTTTTCGAGATCGAACTCGGCGATGGTCAGGGGCTTGGAGCGGGAGTAGGACTTGTAGCCCTCGGGATAGGGGTGTTCGAAGAACCAGACCTCTTTGGTGGGGCCACCTTTCTCGAAAAAGAGGATGTTGGTGGCGATGCTGGTGTAGGGGCTGAACACGCCTTTGGGCAGACGCACGATGGTGTGCAGGTTGAACTCTTCCAGCAGTTCGCGCTTGAGGTTGGTCTTGGTTCCCTCGCCAAACAAAAAACCGTCGGGCAGCACCACGGCCGCCTTGCCGGTGTCGTGTTTCAAGAGATGCATGATCAGCGCCATGAAGAGGTCGGCGGTTTCGCGGGTCTGATACTTGTGTGGGAAGTTGTTTTCAATGCCGTCCTCTTCCATGCCGCCGAAGGGCGGATTGGTGATGATCAGGTCCACCCGGTCGCGGGGGCCGTAATCCTTCAGCGGTCGGCTCAGGGTGTTGTCGTGGCGGACGTTGGTAGGTACGTCGATGCCGTGCAGCATCATGTTGGTCATGGCCAGCATGTACGGCAGCGGCTTCTTCTCCACGCCGTGAATAGACTCCTGCAGACGTTTGCGGTCGTCGGCGGTTTTGACCTGCTTGTTCAGGTACTCGATGGCGCAGGTAAGAAAACCGCCGGTACCGCAGGCCGGGTCGAGAATGGATTGCCCGAGCTGCGGGTCGAGCATGTCGACCATGAACCGGGTGACGGCGCGGGGGGTGTAGTATTCGCCCGCGTTCCCGGCCGATTGCAGGTCAGAAAGGATCTTTTCGTAGATGTCGTTGAATAGGTGACGGTCACCGGATTTGTTGAAGTCCACATCCTCTTCGATGGTGTTGATCACCTGGCGCAGCAGGGTGCCGGACTTCATGTAGTTGTAGGCGTCCTCGAAGACCGAACCGACCACCTTGCCATGGGGCGACACACCGGCGGCGGTGGCCAGTTTCTTGAGCGCAGGGAAGAGGTCATTGTTGACGAAGTCGATCAGCTCCTCACCGGTCATCCCCTCGGGGTTCTTGGCCCAGCTGGACCAGCGGAAACGGCTGGGCAGGGGCGACTTGTAGCCGGGCGCGGTGAGCTGCCACTCTTGCTCCTTGTCGTCGAAGATTTTCAGGAAAATCAGCCAGACCATCTGGCTGATGCGCTGCGCGTCGCCATCGACGCCGACATCCTTGCGCATGATGTCCTGAATGGCTTTGATCAGGGTTGTGAGTGACATAGCGGTTTATCTCCAGTTCTTTTTTCTGTCATTCCCGCGCAGGCGGGAATCCAGAATATTCAAATCAAGGTTTTGTACAAATCCTTCCAATTCGGATTCTTCTCTTCGATCAGGCGCAGCTTCCAGGCCCGGTTCCATTTCTTGATCTGTTTTTCACGGGTGATTGCTGCATTCATATCGTCATGTTGTTCGAAGTAAACCAGTTTATGCACAGCATATTTGCTTGTGAATCCTTCAGCCTGATCGTTTTTGTGTTCCCATGCCCGCTTGATCAGGTCACTGGTCACTCCGGTGTACAGCGTGCCGTTTCGTTGGCTTGCGAGAATGTAGACACAGGGTTGCTTCATTTTACCCTCCTGGATTCCCACCTGCGCGGGAATGACGGTTGGGAAAGCGGGAATGAGGGCGGGAGATAAAGCACCTTCTCGACATTCCTTCGTGTCTTCGTGCCTTCGTAAGAGATTCCATGTTTACCCGGCATACAGCGCATCCTCCAACTCATGCACAGCCTGATGATACTGATCCACCCCGCCAAAGGCGCGGATGATTTCCATTGGCGTGCCCAATTCGGTAAAAGGAGCGATAGTGAGAATTTGCGTCTCTTCGATATGCGCCACGCCTTCATCTGCATACTTGTCGAGCAGGGCCTCCAGCACTCGGCGAGCCTGCTCTCCGTAGCGGGTGAAGTAGTTGCGTTTCTTCACCTGTTCCGCCCGCTCCTTGCGGGTGAGCGGCGGCATATCCCAGGCGACATGGCAGACCAGATCGAAGGGGTCGAAGGCTTTGCCGAATTGCCGCCCGATCTTATCGGCAAGGGCATCGAAGAACACGCCCTGTTCCGACAGTTCGTCGATGATGGCCTGCTTCTTCTCGGTGCTGCTCCAGCGGCGGAGGAAATCGTCGAGGGTGGCGTATTCCCTGGCCAGTGCCTTGCGGGTGTAGTCCTTGAGGGATTCGGTGATCAGTTTGCCGCCCGCGTCGAAATACTGGACGCGTTCGGCAGCGACCTTGACCTCGACACCCTCCACGACGTAACGGCGAATGCCGCCGACTTCCTCTGCTGGGCCGGATTCGGCGACGCCGGTCCAATCCTGGTCCTCTCCGGGTTCCGGGTAGGTGATGCCACCGCCAATTTCGGGATCAACGGGAACATCCGGCGGCACCGGTGACTGATCCTCGCTGGGTTCGTAAATCTGCACCGGGTCGCCGTCGAAATCAGGATCGGCAAACAGCTCGGTCGCCTTTTTGAAGTCAATGATGGTGAAGTAGTACTTGCCGTAATCTTCGTTGATGCGGGTGCCGCGCCCGATGATTTGCTTGAACTCGGTCATGGACTGAATGCGCTGGTCGAGCACGATGAGCTTGCAGGTCTGTGCATCGACACCGGTGGTCATCAGCTTGGAGGTGGTGGCGATAACCGGGTATTTACTCTCCGGGAAGATGAAGTTGTCCAGCTCCGCCTTGCCTTCCTCGTTGTCGCCGGTGATGCGCATGACGTACTTGCTGTTCTGCGCTACCAGATCGGCGTTTTCATTGACCAGGGCCTGGCGCATGCGTTCGGCATGGTCGATGTTTTCACAGAAGACGATGGCCTTGTCGAAGCGGTTGGTCTGCCTGAGAAACTCGGTGATCTTTTTTGCCACCAACCGGGTACGCTGTTCAAGGACCAGGGTCTTGTCGAAATCCTTCTGGTTGTAGATGCGATCCTCAATCTCATTGCCGTACTTGTCGATCATTCCCTTGTCGGGCCGCCAACCGGTCAAGTCCCGGTCGAGATCGATGCGCACGACCTTGTAGGGAGCAAGGAAACCGTCGTCGATTCCCTGCCGGAGGCTGTAGGTATAGATGGGGTCGCCAAAGTAGTCGATGTTGGAGACTTCTTTGGTCTCCTTGGGTGTGGCAGTCAGGCCGATCTGAGTGGCGGAGGTAAAGTATTCGAGGATTTCACGCCAGGCCGAATCGGCGGCCGCACTACCTCGATGGCATTCATCAATGATGATGAGGTCGAAAAAATCGGGGCTGAACTGCCGGTAGATGTTTTTCTCTTCCTCGTTGCCGGTCACGGCCTGATAGAGGGAAAGGTAAATCTCGTAGGATTTGTTGGCCTGCCGCTTCTGGATCTTGGTCATGGCCGAACCGAACGGCTTGAAGTCGTTGGTCATGGTCTGGTCGACCAGGATGTTGCGGTCGGCAAGAAACAGGATGCGTTTCTTCGCCTTGGACTTCCACAGCCGCCAGATAATCTGGCAGGCGGTGAAGGTCTTGCCGGTGCCGGTGGCCATCACCAGCAGAATGCGATTCTGGCCCCGGGCTATCGCCTCGATGGTCTTGTTGATGGCCAGCAGCTGGTAATAGCGCGGGCTTTTATCGCTGCCGTCGCTGAAATAATCCTGCGTGACCAGTGCATTCTGCTGATCGTTCAGGCCACGGTGCTGCACCCACCACTGCCACAGCGTTTCCGCAGCGGGGAATTCGTGCAGCGCAAGCTCACGTTCGACAATGCCGCCCCCTGGTTGACTGATGGCAATCTTGTTGTGGAACAGAAACCCGTCGCCGTTGGAACTGAACACAAAAGGCACTTGCAGCATGTCAGCATAGCCCAACGCCTGTTGCATGCCATCGCCAACCGTGTGGTTGTTGTCCTTGGCCTCGATAATGGCAATGGGGATGTTCGGCTTGTAAAACAGGACATAATCGGCGCGCTTGTGCTTGGCACGGGTATGCAGCTTGCCACGCACGATGATACGTCCCTTGGTGAGAGGAAACTCTTCACGAACCTGGGTCGTGACATCCCAGCCCGCTTTCTCCAGGGCAGGCGTGATGTACTTTGTGCAGATATCGCGCTCGGAAAGTTGTTTTTTATTCATCAGGCCAACTTCCCCTCTTCTTTCATCCGCACACAAAAGGACTCGAATTGCCGTCTCGCCAGTTTGAAGGGAACCGTCTTGCTGTTTTCCCAGCGGTTGATCGTGGAAAAGCTCACGCCCAGCTCGTGGGCCAGCTCTTCCTGGCTGAGCCCCAGCTGCTGGCGGACTTCTTTGACCGTCTCCGCAAAATTTTCCGGTGCCTTTGCCATATCGGTTTGCCTCAATTCCTGGTGCGCCACCAATTCACCGGCAGCGAGCGAAAATGTGCCCAACGTACAATTACGGCCCTCAATATAGCAGGTGACAACGCATGTGGAAAGCGGAAAGTTGGCGATTATTTTAGAATTTTCCGACACATCCCGCCGCCACCCGGTAAGTAATCCCTCAGAAGCTCAGTACGAAAAATTTCACCCGACACCCGACACTTTCTCCGTCTCTCCGGTAAGTAAGCGGGGAAACAATCAGAATTCACAGCGAGGAGCCACCAACCATGGACATCAACGACCTGTTTGACGGAATCATGAAGAGTATCAACCAGTTTGCCGACGAGATCGCCGAGCAGCGGTTGCAGGAAAAAATGCAGGACACCGGACGAGGTCCGGAGAATGGGGGTAAGAATGCGGAGAATTTTCAGGCGAAAGAGAAGCGGGGTGTGATGGATTTCCCGAAAAGGGAGTGATCGGGGCGGCAGCGCCGACACCCTGAAAGCGACGTAATTCGCTGGCAAATACGAGGAAAAAAGATCCCGTCCAGCAACCGAACGTGATTAATAAACAGGTCTGAATTTTTCCAAATGGTGGAGGCGGCGGGAATCGAACCCGCGTCCGAAAGCATTCCACTCAAGCATCTACGTGCGTAGCCTGAGTTTTTTATTTTTGCCTGATCTGTCTCACCCAGGCAGGGTC
>Ga0180432_10004863_pt1 | contig 18168 bp, 14 predicted proteins | sample SS_ome_10_FD_132414 | JGI IMG/M metagenome (GOLD analysis project Ga0180432, IMG submission 132414) | Hypersaline lake sediment archaeal communities from the Salton Sea, California, USA - SS_1_MS_2 metaG | ecosystem: Environmental > Aquatic > Non-marine Saline and Alkaline > Hypersaline >...
ACCGCGCTCGAGGACGCCTATCTCGACTACGCCTCGGCTGCTCGAATCCTTGCCCCCGTCGCCGACATGTTCGTCCTCAACGTATCCTCACCCAACACGCCTGGCCTTCGTACGCTCCAGGACGAGTCACAACTTCGCACTCTGTTGCACGCGGTGCTGGACGCCGCACCCGGTCTTCCCCTTCTGATCAAGTTCGCTCCCGACATGGAAGATGCTCTTCTGACGCGCCTGACGCAGCATGCCGAGGCCGACGGCGCGGCTGGCTTCGTGGCCGTGAACACGACGCTGGGTCGTTCCGGTCTCTCCCAGGCCGTCGACCACACAGGAGGCCTGTCAGGTCGTCCGCTCGCAAGGCGCTCACTCGAGGTGCTGAAGGTGCTGCGAGCTGCGACGACGCTTCCGATCATCTCGGTGGGAGGAATTGACGGTCCCGAGGAGGCGTTGGTGCGCCTACGGGCAGGCGCGGATTTCTTGCAGCTCTATACCGGCCTGATTTACGAGGGTCCGATGCTGCCTCGGAAGATTCTCCGGCACATTCAACGAACGATGGACACCGAGAACGCGACGTCCATCAGCGATCTTCGCCAGTTGTCGTAATCGGCGCATCCTCTTCGATGACGGCGGAGCGCGGCCGTCCAATCGCCGCCCAGCGGGACTCGGCGACACCGTGTCGTGCATTCACGACACGCGCGAGTACGAACAACAAGTCCGAAATCCGGTTCAGGTAAACGGCAGCCTGTAAGTTCACTGGCTCCTCCTGCGCGAGTGCAACGACCTCCCGCTCTGCACGCCGAACGATCGTTCGGGCCACGTGCAAGTACGCGGAGGCGGGTCGGCCTCCAGGCAGGATGAAGTTCTTCAGGGGACTCAATTCCCCCTCGTAGCGATCGATCCACGCCTCCAGGCGAGCCACGTCATCCTCGTCCATGGGATGCACGTGAGATCGAGCAGGAAGTCCTTCCGGCGTCGCCAGATCCGCACCCACGTCGAACAGTGCGTTCTGAAGTTCATTGAGCATTTCATCGAGTTCGGAGTCGTCGAGGAGGGTTCGAGCAACACCCAGCGCAGCATTCGCCTCATCCACGGCCCCATACGCGCTCACGCGGGGAGACGCCTTCGTAACGCGATCTCCTCCGAACAAAGCCGTCGTGCCCGCATCACCACTTCTCGTGTAAATCTTCATGCAAGAAGGCTACACCCGCCTCTGACCTCGTGTCGGGGTGCAGGGACGCGTTTTGGCGCGCTTACCTCCCTCGGGTACCATGCAGCGTGGACGCACTTCTCAACACCAACATCCTCGGCAACGAACTCGTTCGCTGGATCCTTGCCCTCGGCGTCGCTGCCCTGGCCCTGATCGTCTTCAGCGTGCTTCGGAGGTGGATTCGGCTGCGCGTAAAGACGCTCGCCGAACGCACTGCGACCGTTTGGGACGATGCGCTATCGGAGGCCCTGGCCTCGGTGCATGGCCTCACGCTCACGGTCATTGCGCTCTGGATCGGCTCGCGATTCCTTACCCTCGAGCCAACACTGGACTCCCGCCTCAACACCGGCCTGACGATCATCGTCATTGGCCAGATTGCCCTTGCCGTCAATCATGCCTTGCAGCGCGTGGGCAGGTTCTACCGGGACTTGAGCGATCTCGATGGTGGACGACGTACCACCCTTTCCGCATTCACCTTCCTTGGTCGCCTCGTGCTGTTCTCCCTGGCCATTCTTCTCATTCTCGAGAACCTGGGCGTAGACATCACAGCGCTCCTCGCAGGCATCGGGATTGGTGCCGTCGCCATCGGCCTTGCGCTGCAGAACATTCTCAGTGACCTGTTCGCCTCACTCTCGATCATTCTCGACAAACCCTTCGAGATCGGCGACTTCGTCGTCGTCGATGACTTGAGCGGCACCATCGAGAACATTGGTCTCAGAACGACCCGCGTACGTAGTCTTTCAGGTGAGCAGCTCGTGTTCGCGAACAACGATCTTCTGACGAGCCGAATTCGCAACTACAAGCGCATGAAGGAACGCCGCGTGGTGTTCACGCTGGGCGTAACCTACGACACGCCATCCTCGAGCCTGAAGGAGATTCCCGAGGTGTTGAAAGAGATCATCGAGATGGAGTCCCTCGTCCGATTCGATCGGGCACACTTCAAGGCGTTCAGTGCCTCATCCCTGGATTTCGAGGTGGTGTACTGGATGCTCGATCCTGACTACGCAACCTTCATGGATACCCAGCAGCGCGTCAATCTCGCCATCGTCGATGCGTTCTCGCAGCGAAACATCGAGTTTGCCTTCCCCACCCAAACAGTCTTCGTGCAGCACGCCGCGCCGGCCTCCTGAGCGACCGCACGTCAGGCCCGGCCCGACACGCATGTTGTTACTGAGGTCCTGCGTACCCGATCAGAGATCCTGCGGCCTGCCAGCCGGACAGGACAGCGAGAGGTATGCCGCCACCAGGATGCACCGTGCCGCCAGCGACACGAAGATTAGACTCGCCACGAACGTGGTGCGGTGGCCGAATCGTGGAGAACAGCGAGTGGGGAGCGGCTCCATAAATCGCACCATGGCTCGCGAGACGCCGCAAGTGGCGTGGCCCCACCACGCCGAGCAGCTCGACGTCCTGGCGTTGCACCCAACCTCGCGCCTCTAGGAGAGAAAGAATCAGCTCCGTATAGGCTTCCTCGTCGATGGGCTCCCGTCCCCCATGCACAGCTGGAGCGTTGGCCATCACGAACCAATTCTCGAACCCCTCGGGTGCATCGGCAGGATTCGTTTTCGACGAAACCGAAATGTACAGCGTTGGATCCTCGGGAGCCTTACCGGCACGTATGGACTGAAACTCGCGCTGGTATTCCGGCGGCATGGAGAGGGTGTGATGTCGAACTTCAGGTTGCGCGCCCCGAATGCTCAGCAGTAAGACCTGGCCTGAAAGGCTGGGTACAGGGTCGCGCAATGCACGCACCGGCTGAAGTAGCCGGAGGGTCCTGCTCCGATCCAGCGTCGAGACGAGCCGTGATGGTTGATAGGCATGCTCCTCCCCACCCTCGCGGGTCACGTGCACGGTGGGAGCCGAGCGAGGGTTGGAAACCAGACTTGAAACGGTCTCGCCATACTTGAACCGGACACCAAGAGACTGCGCAAGTTCGACGTACGCGTCGACCAACGCCGCAATCCCACCCCGAAGCGTGACGACACCGAGCCCCAACTCCACCCAGGCGATGTTGTGAAGCACGGCGGGAGCCTGATAGGGATCAGCACCAAAGTAGGTTGCGAAACGCAGGAAAAGATCACGTAACTCCCCACGAGCTCCATGTTGCTCGAGAAACGCCGGAAGTTTGAGCCACGGACGTGCCCGCAGGCCGTGACGAAGCCCGTAACCCATCAGGGACACCAGCGTCGGTGGTGGTCCATGAACGAATACCGGTGCAGCGGCCTCGTACAAAGCTCGCGCCTCCACGAGCAGGCGCCGGTAGGCGTAAGCCTCTTCGCGTGACAACTGTGACACCGTGGCCTCGACACTCGAATGCACGTCGAGAACCCGGCCGGAGGGAAAGTGGTATCGCGCAACGGGATCGAGCGGCAACCACTGCATCGGAGGTTCGACACCGAGTCGCCTGAAGGGCCCCTCCAAAACCTCGGGGAGCGTCACGACGCTCGGGCCTATATCAAAACGAAATCCGTTGGCGCGTACCTCACCCGCCTTGCCGCCCGCACGTTCCATCTGTTCGATGATGGTGACTTCGTGGCCTTCCGATGCCAGGCGAATGGCTGCTGACAAACCTGCGAAGCCAGCGCCCAACACCACGCAGTCAGCGCGTTCATGACTCACGGGGAGGCCTTCCCGTTCAGGTAGGTTCGTCCACGCCACGTCACGCGACCACCTGCAGAGAGCGCACGAGCCGCAATGCGCGTGAGGACGATGGGCGCAAAAGGCTGCAACCACGCCTCGTGAAAGCGTCGTCCCGACGTCTCAGCCACGAGTCCACGTAGTGCGATCCCAAGGAACCCGAGAAGCGCAAACCGAAAATCGATGAATGCAAGGGGCCAGACGAGCGCGTACGCCAACAAATTCAAGCCCACGAGCGCCAACAATGCGGCGCGACTTCCAGACGCCGCAAGGATGTTCTTCGCGAATCCCTCGATCACCTGTTCCGTCGAACGGTACATGCGGGTGTGGATTCGGTTGCTGCCTAGACCCAGTTGAAGCCTGACCCGCAGGCGCTTGGCACGCTGGGCAAGACGGACGTCCTCGAGCACCTCGGCAGCGACCGAGCCGTGCCCTCCAACGCGCGCGTAGGCGTCGCGTTTCCACAACATGACCTGACCGTTGGCTGCCGCGAGCGACGAGAACGGAAGCAGTCGCACCAGAGGATATGGGAGTCCCCCAAGGAGAATCATGTCCACCTGAGGCACGGCAATACGCTCAATGAGCGTCACCGTGTCCTGCGTGGGCCACACCGTCGTGAGCCCGGCATCGCGTCGCGCCTGAAGTCCGACCAACGCGGCCAACGCGCCCGGCTCCCAGGTCACGTCAGCGTCGGTGAAGAGGAGCATGTCTCCCGCGGCCAACTCGCTGAGCTGGGCACAGGCCCAGTTTTTGCCCGTCCATCCTTCGGGCAAGGGACTGCCCTGCACGACCCGAAGCTGGGGTTGCGCCGCTGCGTACGCCGCCAGCCACTCCGTCGTGCCGTCCTCGGATCCATCGTCGAGCACGATGACCTCTTTCGCACCTTGCGCAAGCATCAGGGGAAGGGTGTCAGGGAGGGTGTCCCGCTCGTTGCGTGCCGGCACCAGCATCGAGACCTGCTGCAGATGCTGTATGGCGTCCGCGCTCTCCGTTCCAGGTCTGCGCGCGAGGCGTGGAAAGCTCAACGCATTCACGAACGCCGTAAGCCACTGTGGAGCCAGAAAGACGAGGATGAGTACTCCCACCGCATTGAACAGCATGAGGCCATCCGTCACGACGCCCACCAGCCATCGAACGACCTCGATGCACGATCTGGGGAGGATGCGCCGACCAGCCAGGATTCGAAACTCGGCAGCGGTTCTTCCGGATGATACTCCCGAACCATCTCATCGAGCGCCGCCAATTCGTGAGTGATCACGGCGTGAACATCGTGGTCCGTCGCAAGTTCGGGGAGGAACGATAGATACGCCTCAGGCTGTTGCATGCCCCGTGACACGACCCGAATCGCTACACCGTGAACATTGCGACCCGCCATGCCCGCAAGCCGTGTCGCACCCGGCTGGAATGGGGCAGGCTCACGCGGAGGCCGAATTGCGCCTTCCCCGAAGATCACGCCAAGCGCTCCATCATCGACACGCCTCAGGAACTCTCGTGGTCGGGAGGCTGGGATCGCACCATGATGCGAGAAGAATGGAAAGCGCTCGAGATTGGCGTCCTCCATCAGGACCGCGAACGGGATGCCCGTCTTGTGGGCAATGAACCAGGCAAGGTAACCATCCCACCAGGAATGGTGATTGGCAACAAGAAACGATCCCGGCCGCAGGTCGGCAAACGCGCCACGAGCCCATACGCCCGCAAGCTGCTGACGCAGAGATCTTTGAATCATCCATGGAACAGCAGCCGCAATTCCACGCTGCACAAGTGAACGAACCGGACGCGGTACGCGTCGTTGTCCAGAGCGCCCTTGATCTCTAGACATGAATGAGCTCCTAACGACCCTGCAGACCGAGTGAGCCCCTATGGGCGAGCAACACGAAGCCCAGCATCGCGGCTGCGGCCCCCAGCCCAGCTCCGGGAAGCCCGAAGAGGACCAGGCCAAGGCCGAGGAAAGCGGCCTGACCGAGATAGACGAGGCGCAACGTCGGGGATACGTCGTCACGAAGATTAGGAAGAATTGCCTGCAGAAGCGTCATGAGCACGAGACCTGACAAGAACCAACCGAGGAAATTGCTTAGGGGTACGCCAAAATACGCTCCGTTGCTGAAGGTCCAGACTCCCTGCTGCACCATCAGGGGATCGAGACCCACGTCCCAGGCCACGAGTGCCAAGGGCGCGAGAAGCCATCGCAACCGCACGGGCGCAATGACGATCGACACGAGCGTGAACGCCCACCACCCAAGCGGTACCAACAGCGGTACACCCAGCACTTGAAGTCCGCCGTCCATGTAGTCATAGGCGCCAAAAGGCACACCTGTACGCACGCCGACGGCTTCGATCAGTACACCGAACACGAACGCCACGAGAAATGCCAACCACGCTCTTGCACCATGGCGCTGTACGGCATAGCCAAGAATGGAGATCGTCAATAAGCCCGTAGAGACGTAGGCAAGGGGCAGGAACGCGTCCGGCATGAGTGGCGCAGGCACCATCGAGATGGACCAAAACAGAAGACCTACACGCCATATCTCAAACCGATGCCGCCACATCGATGTCACGCGCTCCCAAGCGTCCTCATCCATCGCCATGGTGATACCGAACACCACGAGAACGTTCGTAACCAGGAAGAACAGCGCCTCCTCGATCGGTAAACCCAGGGGTTTGAAACCGGTCGTGAGTTGCGGACTGATCCACCAGATCTCCAAGCCAATCGCAATCCGATCGGCGAACCAGAGCCACAGCATGGGAATCCCAATCGCAGTGAGGACCAAACGCCACCGGCGAATCAGGAAGTCTCCCCCAAAACCCCACTGCAGCGCGACGACCGGGAGCGCCCAGGCGGTGATCAAGCCCAGGTAGGTGGTGGACTCGTAGCGAAGACCGACAGCGCCCAGAACTGCGAGCATCAGCAACAGTCCAGCGCCGACCCAGCGAAGCGTGAGCGAGGGAAGCTCGTCGTCTGAACGCCTCCAGGGCCGTGCGCGCAGCAGGAAATACAGGAACAACGCCGTCCCTGCCGCCTGAATCAGGAAGAAGGCATACTCCTCGATCGGCACGTAGAAAATCGTGAACAGGACGCGACCCGGCGGGTAACCCCACACTTCGCGGAAAACGAGGTAGTTGTCCCACGGTGTCGTGTAGACGAAAGCCATGACGAGGTGGGCAATCAGGACCCGGACAGCGAAACGATTCGTGATGCCTTGCCTGGAAATCGATTGACCTGCCCGGTGCGCACGCAGTGCGCTCCAGGTGAGAATCGCGAGCCATGGAAGGGTAAAGACCAGGTGGAACTGCAGGTACGTCAAGTCCGTGGCCCTCCAGGCGTGAAGCGGCGATCGATGTCCTTGAGGACCGTTCTCGCAGCATTGCGGCCACTTGCGCCCATGATCCCACCGCCAGGATGCGTACTCGCACCGGTGAGATAGAGGCCCTTGATCTTCGTCTTGTACTCAGCGTGCCCGAGGAACGGCCTGAGTGCAAACATCTGATCCAGACTCATTTCGAGGTGCATGACGTTTCCGCGGAACAGGCCGAGCTCACGCTCGAGCCACTCCGGGTGCTGGAAGAGTTGCCCGACGATCTTGCTCTTGGTACCTGGCGCGTAGACCTCGAACGCATCGAGAATCGATTCAGCGACCTCATCCTCGATGTCCGACCATCGGCGCCCTCCCGACAATTCGTAGGGAAAGTACTGCGCCCACAGCCAGAGAACCTCTCCGCCTGGCGGCGCGAGCGTGTCATCAACGGCGCTGAAACTCATCGCAACGATCGGTGGGTCTTTCGCAGGTTCTCCCGCAAGATAGTCGCCGTACGCGGCAGCCACTTGCCGACGGTCTCGCGCAATGAGTTGCAACGCCACGCGAGCATCGTCCCCGGGATGACTCGTGTAGCGAATGGGTTCATTCAGTGCAAGGCGAAGAATGGCCCCAAACCCATTTCCGATTCGCATGTTCTTCGCCGTCTTGGGCCTGTGCTCCTCCGGCAGCAGCTTCCCGAACGTCTCGAGCGCATGGGTGCCCGCGACCACGACGGGCGCGGTGTAGACCTGACCGTCAACCTCCACCCCAACAGCCTTCCCGCCCTCGACGAGTATCTTGTCGACGGGTGCGGAGGTGTGAATGGTTCCCCCGTGGTCCTCGATGTGCCGAGCGAGCGCCTGCGTGAGCATTCCCGAACCGCCACGAGGTCGCGCCATCCCGCCCTCGTGATAGAGGGGGTGCCACAGCAGAAATGGACTCGTCATGGGTTCACCGGGGGGAGGCCCTGATTGCGCAGCCATCCACACCAGGGGTGCCTTGACCTTTTCCTCCTTGAAGTACCTGTCGACGATCTCGCCATAGGGACTCAGGATTGCGCCAAGCGCTTCACGCCAGTCGCCCTGAATGGCGTTTCCAAAGATCATTTTTCTACCCAGGTTCAGGGGACTTGGCGTCGAGAGAAAGAGGTCTTTGACGACACGCGCGAAGGGGCGCCACTCGTCGAGAAAGCGTAGGTAGGCCTCGCCCTCGCCGGGAAACTTGGCTTCGATGTGCTCAGCCGTTCGCTGCTCACTACGGTAGATGAAGAGGTGGTCGCCGTCCTCATAGGGCGCGAAGAACAGCGGATCGAGCTCGAGGTATTCGAGACCGTACCTCTCAAGACCAAGTTCCTCGACGATCGGCGTGAGGCGAATCAGGATGTGCGCACTGCCCCCCAGATCGAATCGGTAACCAGGAACCTGTTCGATCGTCGAGACGGCGCCGCCGACGATATCGCGACGCTCGAACACGGCCACACGCTTCCCGGCCTGCGCCAGGTACGCGCTGGTGATAAGGGCGTTGTGGCCTGCTCCGATGGTGATGACGTCATAGTCCATGTGGTTTCCTTCTGCGCACCGAAGCTACCCGGAACGAATTCGCTGACTCAGGCACCGGCGGTCCATACCGCCATGGCGGCGCGAGGAATCAGGGCGATGCGTTCATGAGCCTTCAAGTGAGCGCGCTTGGAGAGGTTGTCATAGCGGTTTTGACGTAGTTTCCGCAGAATTGCCTCGTAATTGAGCGAGGCGACACCTACGGCAATGCCAGCAGCTCCATGCAGTTTGGGAATGCCTTGCCAACCTTTTCGGTAGAGGGCGTCCGCAACATCGGCTAGCTCTTCGAGCAATCCGATGTAGCCTCCATCGATGATGCCGACCCTAAGGTGGTCCTCGGAAACGCCGTAGTAGGCCATTCGATCTGCGGGCAAGTAACACCGTTCCCTGCATAGGTCTTCTCCCACGTCACGAAGGATGTTCGTAATCTGCATGGCCTCCCCCATCGCGGTAGCGGCGTCGAGGGTGTCGGCTCCGCCTTCGTACCCAGCAATGGGCGTGATCATCAGCCCTACGACGCCGGCGACCCGGCGTGAGTAGAGCAGCAGCTCCTCCATGTTGGCAATGCAGCGGAGCGTCAGATCGGACTCGAAGCCGAGCCTCAGCTCATCGAAAGCATGAAGGGGAATCTCGTAACGGTCGAGCGCCCAGCTAAGACCCACTTCCATCGGCTCGCTTGGGTTAGGCGCACCCTCATAACTCCGCAAAATGGAATCCCACCAGGCGGTCAGGCGCGCTTCGGCATCTGCGGAATCGATGGCCTCATCCACCGCATCATCACCGGCGCGGCAGGCGGCATACACCGCCGCGACGGCACGCCGCTTCTCGGCCGCGAATAGCTTGGAGCCCAAATAAAAAGTACTCGAGTGACGTCGGGTGACGTCGGAGCAGTATGCGAGTGCACTTTGCTCGTCCCACACCGAACGATTCGCTCGCTGGATGCGCGCCTTCCCAACGGAGGAGCGTGTCCGGATCACGTCACGCAGCCTGCACGAACCGATGCACACGGCGAGGACGAAACCAACCCGGCGCGGACGGAAGAACTTCTCACGAAGCGGCCCCGAAGCGATTCTCGATGTACTCGGTCACCATTTCGTTGAACGCTCGGGCGATGGACGGTCCGTCGCCTTGTAGCGTCCCTACCAGCTCACCATCACGGTACACGGGCGCCCGAGGGGTCTCCCCGGTTCCTGGCAAACTGATCCCAATGTCCGCGTGCTTGGATTCTCCGGGCCCATTCACGACGCAACCCATCACTGCCACGTTCAGGCGTTCGACGCCTGGGTACTTCTCTCGCCAGATGGGCATGTGGGTCTTGAGGTATTCATCGATATCGCGTGCCATTTCCTGAAACAGGGTGCTGGTCGTGCGACCACAGCCCGGACATGCCGTCACGGCAGGAGCGAACCGACGAATGCCGAGCGCACTGAGAATTTCCTGCGCAATTTCGACCTCGCGCTCACGCGGCGCGCCTGGATCGGGCGTGAGCGACACGCGAATGGTGTCTCCAATTCCCTCGGCAAGAACGGGGGCAAGGCCCGCCGTCGAGGCGACGGCTCCCTTGGTGCCCATGCCAGCCTCCGTCAAACCAAGATGGAGGGGGTAATCGCAGAGGGCTGCGATCCTTCGGTAGACGTCCCAAAGATCGGGAGCGCGACTGACTTTCGCGCTCAGAATGATGCGGTCATGCGCGAGCCCGATCTCCTCCGCCATCCGCGCCGAACCAATGGCCGAGGCGACCATGGCACGCATCGTCACCTCGTGCGCATCGACCGGATCATCGGACGCCGCATTCTCATCCATCATCTTCGTGAGTAGCGCGCCGTCAAGACTGCCCCAATTCACGCCGATACGAACCGGTTTGTCATGCTCCATCGCCACTTCGATGATGCTGCGGAAGTTCTCGTCGTGCCGTGCGCCCGCACCTACGTTTCCTGGGTTGATTCTGTACTTCGCCAAGGCAGCCGCGGCTTCCGGCACTTTGCGGAGCAGCAAGTGACCGTTGTAGTGAAAATCTCCGACGAGGGGAACATCGAGTCCGTGCTCCTCGAGAATTCGAGCGATCTCGGGAACCGCCCGAGCAGCAGCCTCGTCGTTGACGGTGATGCGCACGACCTCACTGCCGGCCTGATGAAGTGTTGCCACCTGCTGAGCCGTTCCGTGTACATCGGACGTATCCGTATTCGTCATGGACTGCACCACGATTGGATGATCAGAGCCAACACGCACTGAACCCACGGGGACCGTCACGGTCTTGCGTCGCACAAAAGGATTCACGGAACAAGCCTACCTGTATCGGGCTTTTGCACGGTGACTTGGGCATCACTCTCGATTGAGGAATCATTCAGCAACGCAAGCAGGGCGTCCCTCAGTTCGAGATTCACGGCGAGACTGTCTCCGCCGTGGATGGTGCTCTCACCCGACCAAGATCCGAACCATCCACCCGCCTCCTCGATGATGACGGGAAACGCCGAGACGTCCCATGCGTTGATGATGGGATCGATCATGGCCTCGATCCGGCCCGTCGCAACAAGATTGTAGCCGTACGCGTCGCCCCATCCCGCACGAACCCAGAACGCCTTCTGAACGCGGTTCCAGGCCGCCTCGCGACCGAGCTCGCGAAACCGACCGCCATCGGTTGTGGAGACGATGGCGCGCCCGAACGATGCTTGCCGCGATACGAAGGTGGGTTCACCGTTGAGGCGTGCACCCATGCCGCGCGCAGCTGAGAGCGTTTCTCCCAACGCAGGAAACGAGGCCACGCCCACAACCATCTCGCCATCGCGTTCGAGGCCGAGAACCGTCCCGTACAGCGGAACGCCCCGCACGAAAGCCTTCGTTCCATCAATTGGGTCGATCCACCAGCGATAGGGCGATGGACCTGACGTCTCACCAAATTCCTCACCTACGACGCCGTGGTCAGGATGAAGTTTCTCGAGTTCATGACGGACAAGGGTCTCTGCCTCGCGGTCGGCAATCGTGACAGGAGATTCGTCCTCTTTGGTCTCCACATCCAGCGTGGTTCCAAAGTACGGAAGCGTTCTCTCGCCAGCGGCGGTCGCGAGGTGAATGGCGGTCTGCAACAGGTTTTCGAGCTCTGGCATGCGGTCCTCTCTCGAGCCAGGTATTGCGTTGCCTCAAAGAAAGGCTAGCACCGCACGGTACGCTGTTCATCATGCTGTTGGACCGATCACAACTCGAATCCCGCGAGATCGCGAATCTCGCTCCTTATGCAGCCCGCTCGGTCGAGAGCCGCGGGCGCTCCTTCGATGAGCCTGAAAGCGAATTCCGCACGGCATTTCAAAAGGACCGAGACCGTGTGGTTCACACCACCGCCTTCAGGCGCCTCGAATATAAGACGCAGGTGTTCGTGAACGATGAGGGAGATCACTACCGCACGCGTTTGACGCACACGCTCGAAGTCGCTCAGGTCGCTAAGGCAATCTGTCGAGCGCTTGGCGCAAATGAGGACCTTGCCGAAACGATTGCGCTTGCCCATGACCTTGGGCACCCACCCTTTGGACACGCAGGAGAGGCCTCGCTGAACCACCTTGCAGCCTCAGAGGGCGGCTTCGACCACAACAAGCAGAGCCTACGGATCGTCACGCAACTCGAGCGTCGCTACCCGAACTTCGATGGCCTCAACCTCACGTGGGAAACGCTTGAGGGCATCATGAAGCACGAGACCGAGTACGACCTGCCCGACGGAAATTGGGAACCCCACAAGCGACCTACGCTGGAAGCGCAGGTCGTCAACCTCGCGGACGAGATGGCGTACAACGCTCACGATCTCGATGATGGTCTCCGCGCTGGCATTCTCGACCCAAGGTCCCTGCACGAAGTCACGGCCGTGAGTCGAATCGTGTCGGCGTTCGACATGGATTTGGCGAATTTCACCTCAGCAGACCGTGCATTGCTGGTGCGCGAACTCCTGGGGGCAAGCATCATGGATGCGATCCGCGCGACACATGAGCAGGTTTCCGACGCGAACGTGCACAGCGTCGATGACGTACGGAACCAAACCTCCCCTCTCGCGACGCTAGGCGAGCGCGCAAATACGGAGGCGAAGGAGCTCAAGACGTTCCTATACGCGAATTTGTATCGTCACCATCGGCAGATCCGTATGGCGCGGAAAGCGGATAGGCTGCTACGCGAAATCTTCGAGGCTTACCTCGCGTCCCCCGAAATGCTTCCTTCCGAGTGGCAGCATGCGGTGCAGGCGCGAGGAATCGTGCGAGCCGTAACGGACTACATGGCAGGGTTTACGGACCGCTTTGCAAACGAGGAATACAGGAGGCTGTTCGATCCCGGCATCCTGACCTGAACGAGGCGGCTAGAACGGCGCGTCGGCGTTGGTGGCAACCGCAAACAGCGTTCCATCCTCAGGATTGCGGAACCAGACGACACTTGCGTCGATCCCGAGGACCCGCACGAGCGTCCAAGGGCTCGTAAGCACGGTACTCGTGATGGCACCTTCAGCTGGCTCAGTGAGCACGACGTCGACGAAGAGTTCACCGTCCCGGCGTTCAACCGACCGGACGTCGATTCCGTAGCCCGACGAGGGTCGCGACGACAATTGAATCGCAAAGAGCGTTTCGGCTTCGAACCTCGCCTCCGGTGTCGGTGGCACCGTCAGCATCGTCGCGTGAACCTGATTCCAGAATGCCCGAAGTGCATCTCCGTCATCGAGAATGAAGAATCGGTCCTCCTCCGGCGCCACACCCTGGGATCCAGATGCGACCGTCTCGTACAAAGCCCGCTCGCCTGGCGCGCGGTAACTGGCCGGATCAACGTCAATCGCGTTTTGCACGTAAATCAACGTGTGGAGGTACTCCTCTAGATTGCCAGGATCGGATGGCGCGAGCCCGGTTGGCAATGCGGCTGCGTCGCCCTGCACCGAGTAATCAGGTGCTGCTAGCACGACGGCTTCCCCCTGCTCGGAAATCGCAAGTTGGATGGCGTCAGCCTCAGCAGGCGAAAGGGCTGCCATCCCACGCAAAGGCGTCGACGTGGGCGTAGGCGTCACGCGGCGCGTCACATTGGCCTCGACTCCGCGACCCAACAGAAACCAGCGGTTGCCATCGAAGTACACGACCCGCTCGATCGGTATCGAGGTTCGGAGTTCGAGATCGGTGGTGAACGGAATCCGGACGACGGAAACGGGGGCATCGATGGTCGCCTCAACATCGCGCTTCAGATACGGCTGGTCATTGACCTGGCGCGCACTTACCACCAGGTACGGAACCTCGAACGAGCCGTCAGCCACAAGGCCAGAAAGCTCATACACGACGTCATCAATTCGAACGGAGTCCGCGGAACCATAAACGTACTGAAGTCTCGTCGACCCCGAGTCACGCACGAGCACGACGTCGTGCAGCGAAACGTTTCCAGCGGGCGCGCAGCTCACGACGAGACCTAGCAGGAGCGACACAACAACGACAACTCGACGCATGGGTTCCTCCAGTGCAGACGATAGCACCGGCACAGACTCGTGGGCTCCCCACACCACGACGGGCGCCCCAGTATGTGAAATACGCCCGCATTGCTAGACTCCCTTGTGGCTAGCCACAAGCGTGTCCTCATCCTGTCTGCATCCATTGGCGGCGGTCACGTCGCTGCGGCGCGTGCACTCGAGTCGGCCTTCGGCGAGGAAGGCAATCCCTGTCTTCACGTCGATCTTCTTGATTACACGTCAGCGCCCTTCCGCCGAATTTATCGGCAGAGTTACTTCGATCTCGTTCGTCGCGCACCCGAGATGGTTGATTGGCTTGGCCGGAGGCTCGATCGCGCTCCCGGTGAGACGATGTCGCGCGCGCGTCGCTTTCGTGGTCGCATCTCGCGTCTGATTTCCTATCAGCTGCCTCGAGTATTGCGCGCCTACCAGCCTGACCTGATTCTTCACACACACTTTCTGCCACCCGACCTGATTCCAGGTAGGAGGTCGCTCGATCCCCTTCCTCCGCAGGCCATTGTCGTGACAGACTTTGGTGCGCACGCATTGTGGATGACGCCAGGAGTCGCTCGTTATTACGTTGCGGCGGAGGAAGTCGCGGTCCATTTGCGTGAGAGTGGTGTAGCTTCCGACAAGGTAGAGGTCACCGGAATCCCGATCGATCTTCGCTTCAATGACCTTCCAACGGTAGCGGACGCCCGCAAGCAACTTGGCCTCGACCCGGAAAAAGATGTTCTGCTCATGCTTCTTGGCGGAATGGATCGCAAGGTTGCGAAGGCGCTCCTCGAACGCGTCCATGAACTCCGCTGGCCCGTGAACGTTCTGGTGGTTTCGGGGCGCAGTCCCGAGTTGCTTGACGTTGCTCGCGACGCAGCCGAGCAGCACAACGAGCTCGTTCGAATTCTTCCCTTCGGCATGCGCCAGGACATGCCTACCCTGATGGCTTCAGCGTCCTTGATCGTGGGTAAGCCGGGCGGACTCACCGTGAGTGAAGCGCTGGCTGCGGGACGCCCTTTCGCCGTCGTACAGCCCTACCCAGTTCAGGAGGAAGCCAACGCCGGCTACCTCCTCGAGCAAGGTGTCGCGATCCGCATCGATCCGTTAACGACGTTCGACAGTAAGGTCCGATCGTTACTGACCGATCGCAAACGCCTCGAAGACATGTCCGAACGCGCGAAATCCATTGGAAGGCCCGACGCAGCACGAGCGATCGTGGCCTCCGCGAGACAAATGCTGCTCGAAAAAGAAGCTAACCAGCCAACCTGACGCTTGGACGCTGGGCCTCGAGCCGGCTAGCCTAAACGGTGCGCATCGAGGCCGAGCGGACCTTCCCTGAAGGCGACCGCCGACATGGTCGTGATTGCCTCAAGGTGTGGGCGGAAACCCATCAATGCCAGAATGTGGCGCTCAAGATCGATGCCCGAAGCCAGCTCCCGCAGTACCAATCCACGTTCGGTAAGTTCAAACACACATCGCTCGGTGATGTACAACACGCGGCGTCCCTGTCGGGCAGCACGCGAACCGGAAAACGTTATCTGCTCGACTTCGTTCACGAATTTCTGGGTGCGTCCCTCCTCCTCGATGATCAACGAACCCTGGTCGATTGCGACACGCAATCCGCCCGAAGTAAAGGTTCCGACAAATACGACGGTTTTCGCAGACTGACTGATGTTGATGAAGCCACCTGCTCCCGCGAGTCGCTGAGCGAAACGCGAAACGTTGACGTTGCCATGCCTGTCGACTTGCGCCATGCCAAGGAATGCGACGTCCAGACCGCCACCATCGTAGAAATCGAACTGCGCGTTCTGAGTCAGCAAGGCTTCGGTATTCACGGCAGCCCCAAAATCAAGGCCAGATGCGGGTAACCCTCCAAGCACGCCCGGTTCTGCAGTCAAGGTGATTCGCTCGAGGAGACCTTCCTGCGCTGCAACGGCTGCGATGCCCTCCGGCATACCGATCCCTAGATTGACGACACCGTCGAGCGGAAGTTCGAGGGCCGCACGCCGCGCGATGATGGCGCGTTCGCCCATCAGGAGTTCCGGCGGCTCGAGGTTCGGAATCCTAGTCTGGTTACTGAAGGCCTCTGAGTAGAGAGTGGCGTACGTTTGCATGTGCTGCTCAGGGCTTGCGACGACGATCGAATCGACCAGTACGCCAGGTATCTGCACGTCGCGTGCGGAGATATCGCCAGAAGGCACGATTCGTTCGACCTGCACGATGACCCGTCCGCCATTGTTCTTCACGGCCATGGCCTGTGCAAGGTTGTCGAGGATGAGCGCCTCCCGCTCCATGCTCACGTTTCCACGGGTATCCGCAGTCGTTCCGCGCAACAGGGCGACGTCGAGCGAGGGCGCTGGATAGAAAAGGTAGGTCTCACCTTCGACCTCATGGAGCATGACCTGCGGCTCAGTCGACCGTTCATTGAGGCGACCACCACCCAGCCTTGGATCAACGAACGTTTCGAGACCGATCGTCGTTAGCAGTCCAGGTTTGCCTGCCGCCGCATCCCGGTACAGGTGGCTGATGCAGCCCTGAGGTAGGTTCCAGCCTTCGATTTCTTCATCGAGCACGAGCTTCGCGACTTTGGGAATAAGGCCCCAGTGACCCCCCACGACGCGACGCAAGAGTCCCTTGTGCCCAAGCCGGTTGAGTCCTCTATGACCGCCGTCTCCCTGGCCGGCCGCAAAGACGAGCGAAACATCGCGGGGCCCGCCCGTCGCGAGGAACCTTTCTTCCAGAGCGGCAAGAAGCGCTTCGGGGACACCAATCCCCACGAATCCGGACGTCGTAAGGACCGCTCCGCTGGGTATGGTTGCGACGGCTTCAGCGACCGACTGCACTTTTCCTTGGCCGGTGATGGGATTCACCGACGGTTCTCCGCGCAACCCGAGAGTTCAGGCGAAGTGAAGGTCATCCTTGTCTGCTTCCTCGCCAGGATGACCTGCTGGGTAGGCACCGTCGAAGCACGCCATGCAGGTTCGTGCAAGACCGATGGCCTTCTGCAAACCCACTTCACTGATGAACGCGAGACTGTCCGCACCAATGCGATCGCGAATCTCGTCGATCGTGAGCGTTGCGGCAGCGAGTTCCTTGCGAGCTGCAGTGTCGATTCCGTAGTAGCAGGGGAAGCGGATGGGTGGGCTCGAGACACGGAAGTGAACCTCTTTCGCCCCAGCCTCTCGTAGGAGGCGGACAATGCGACCACTCGTGGTGCCCCGGACGATCGAGTCATCGACGAGCACCACACGCTTTCCTACCACCGCGTTGGTCGCGGCGAGCTTGAGGTGCACCTTTCGTTCCCGTAGACGTTGCGTGGGATTGATGAAGGTTCGGCCCGCGTAGGGGCTCTTGTACAACCCGAGGTCGTACGGGATGCCGCTGGCACGCGCATACCCAATCGCGGCAGCCATGCCCGACTCAGGCACACCAACCACCACATCAGCGTCCGTGGGCGCTTCCTGCCATAGGCGTTCACCCATTCGAACGCGTGAGTCATGCACGGCCGCTCCATCGAGTATGCCGTCCCCGCGAGCGAAGTAAATCCATTCGAATGCACAAGGCGTGGGGGCAGGATCGAGCACCTGTCTCGAGGTCAAGGTGTGTCCGTCAGCAACCACGAGTTCACCGGGCGCAACGTCGCGAAGAAACTTCGCGCCGACGACGGCGAGGGCGCCGGGTTCACTTGCGAACACGTAGGCGCCATCCTCGGTTTCGCCAATGACGAGTGGACGGACGCCATGGCGGTCGCGAAGGCCAACGATTCGCTCCTTGTCCATCAGCACGACTGCGAAGCCGCCCTCGAGTTCTCCCATCACGCGAGCGGTGGCGTCTGCAAGGTCAAGATGCGAGTAACGCGCAACAAGGTTGATCATGACCTCGGAATCATTCGTAGTTTGGAAGACGGCACCCTCGGCCATCATCTCGTCACGAATGGCGCGAGCATTCGTGAAGTTGCCATTGTGGGCGAGTCCGATTAGGCCTTTGTTGCTCCGAACCGTGAGCGGCTGCGCGTTGAAGCGCAGGCTTGAA
>Ga0180432_10004864_pt1 | contig 18165 bp, 10 predicted proteins | sample SS_ome_10_FD_132414 | JGI IMG/M metagenome (GOLD analysis project Ga0180432, IMG submission 132414) | Hypersaline lake sediment archaeal communities from the Salton Sea, California, USA - SS_1_MS_2 metaG | ecosystem: Environmental > Aquatic > Non-marine Saline and Alkaline > Hypersaline >...
TCAACATTGTCCGGCCACATGAACTCGTTGCAATGCAGATATAGCTTCAGCCTGCATACCGTCGCGTAGTCGAGCACATCCCGAACTGCTCTGCGAAGCTCCCGATCCGGCTCGTGCCTGCCGCCCCATGTCAGTAGTTCTGGAAAAGCATCCTTTTGAAACAGCAAGTAGCCTGTAAAACCAAGTTGCGCTGCAATATCCATATTCCGCTTAATCTGGGCAACTTGTTCATCCAGAGAAAACTCATCATATTCTCTATAATACCGCAGATTCCAATGGTCGATGACCTGCAAGTCCTTAAATGCCTTGGCTTCAACGTGTATAGTCTTGCCATTCGGTGCAAGCACATGCGGTTCTGAATTGGCGATCCCTGCCACGCCTTTGGTTTGCGCAGACGACAGAATCATAATAATGGCCGAGATGAGTATTCTCTCAAGCATAATCTACTTTTTTCCATTCAACTGTAGACTCACGTTGTCAAAGAACTCTATACATTTCTCTATGTCCGGCATCGACTGGCACCAGTTGTATGAATACTCCAGGCCGAACATTGTGGGCTTGATTTTCAGGCGATGAACTTCTCTGATGAACTGCTCGGTCTTGCCCACGCCCGTCCCCCACGGCACATCGTGACCTTCGCTGCTCAACTCGTGAAGATCGTGCATCTGCACCGTGATCAAACGATCTCCTAAAATGTTCACCGCCTCTATCGGGTCGATGCCGGATCGCATCCAGTAACCGAGATCGCCACAGGCTCCGATTCGCTTGCTTCGTCCCCGGCAGAGCTTCATAATCTCCTCCGGATGCCAATAGTGGGGCGAGGCCTTCTTGTCGTGGTTGTGAAGGGCCACGTTGATCTCATACTCGTCGCAGAATTTCTCAATAGTATCCAGAGCTTCCGGAGCGGGTTCGGTCATAAAGGTTTCAATGCCGATTTTTCGCCCGAATTCGAATATCCTGCGGCAGCCGGCCGGATCGCCCGGAATGTTGTGATAGTAGTACGTGAGCATGCGAACGCCGGCTGCGTCCAGCTTCAGTCTGATTTGTTTCAACTCGTCATCAGCCAATTGCGGATCGAAATTCTTCGGGATATCCTTGCTCACTTTCTGGAAACTCAGGCCGCCAATGAAGGGCAAACCGAGCTTCGAGGTTTTCTCGATTGCCTCGAAGAGCGTATACTTGTGAAATGTGTAAGCCTCGATGCCGAGGCGCCAGCCTAACTTCTCCTGCGCGCGAATGGCCGGCGTCAATTTGGCGCTCGGAATCGTCGGGCCGGGAAGGTCGCCAAGTGCGAACTGAGTCGCGGCGAGGTAGAATTCCAGCATCTTCGGATCCTGGAAGACGTAAGGATTGTGCGCGATAGTGCAATAGAAGACGCGGCCCCGGCCGTAGTTACGGACCCAGGCGACAGCGTAGTCATTGTCGGCGCGAGTGAGGTTGCCGCGCGCGGGGCCCTGGTTCATGTCGGTCTTTTCGGTGTCGAAGCTCTGAATCACGCGGACCCTGTCTCGCGAGTAGGGCCCGTGGACGCGAAAGAACTCGTCGCGGTAGTCGTAGCTCTTGCCGCCGAAGGGCCGGTTGACCGGATGGTCGGGCTCATCGAGTTTAATCACGACGTGCTCATCGCTGTCACGATGGTTGGCGCCGCGCGCGCCGAGCATGATGCCGAATTCGGGCCAATCCTCGCGAGCGCCGGGCCATTGGGTGAAGGCCACCGTGGTGCCGTGGACGCCCATAAGTCCGCCGCCGCCGTATACGAATTCGATCAGGCTTTGTCTTAATGCAGGGTCGGTGAATAGATTGCCCACGGTGTTGTTGAGAAAGACCGCATCGAAGCGTTTCAGGCTCGAAGGCTCGAAGACCGAGGGATCCTTGCTTATGACAGTCTCGAACGCACCGGTTCTTTGGCCCATCAGTGTGAAGGCCTGACTGGCCGTCGGGATTGAGCGGTGTCCGCCGTATCCGACGTTCAACTCGAAGATCAGCAGTTTCCGCGGTTTGCGTGGCCGGGCCGGGGCTTTTGCCGGGATCGCCTCGTGTCGAGGGCGTCCCGCACTCGAAGCGCGGGCAAGATGCCCGCGACACAACGGCAGTGCCAGCATCCCGGCGGCTGTTGCTGTCTTGTTCAGAAATTCACGACGCGTAGTTTTGGATTTTTGTGTCTTCATGGCGATATGCTAACACATTTCCGTTAAGTTGCAAGCCATGCACACAAACAATCTCACCATTCCACGTCTCGCATCATTTCAAACGACACGATAAGATTCTCAAAGGAATTCTAGACTCTTATGTAATGATCGACACAATTCTGCTTACTCGCTTTTGCAACATCTTAAGGTTTTTTCCCGGATTTCAGATATATCGCCTCAATGTCTGTTGCGTCGAGTGCATAGTTGTAGATTTGGACTTCATCGATGGCTCCTTTGACAGTGCTCCAGCGCGGGTCGTGACCGATGTATGTGACACCGTCGAAATCCGCCCCTCCGTGCCCGTGGTTGTGGGTTGCGGATTTCATTGCCGTGCCATCGTGCATGTAGATGGTGGCCTTTTTCGGATCGACGACCAGAGCGGCAAAGGTCCAGGTTTTGTTAGGAACGAAAAAGCCGGAATCCCACAGCCATGTCTGCTGTTCATTGTTCCAATTGTAGCGCAGATTATTGTTCATGTTGAGCCACAAGCCGGCGCCGCTGGAGCCCCCGCGTGTAAAGACAAGACCCGGATTCTCTATGATTTCTTCGGTTTTTACCCACAGGGTGATGGTCATCGTGTCGGTGTTGAGATTCATTGGCGGGATTATGACATAGTCTTCTTCGGAGTCCAGGGCCACGGCCTGGTTCCTTACTCCCGGCACCCAACGTGGGTTTCCGTGGATGGTGCCGTGGTAGGCCTGAAGAGATTGGTCCTGTGCATGACCGTCAAAGGTCCACCGGGCCACTTGCTTGCTTGTGGCAAAGGACCATATGTCGCCTTTGACGTTGGAGCCGTCGGCCAGGACTTCGTCCACACGCCAGTAGTAGCGAACATCCGGTTCGAGCGAAAGCGGCTTCAGCTCCTGCGGATTTGAGACCTCAGCGAGCAAGGGCAACTCGTTCTGTTCGCTTCCGAGATACACACGGTGCGATCGTGCGGTGGCTGCCGGTGTCCAACCGAGCCGTACCTGAGTCTTGGAATGGATAGCTTTGTCTGCGGGTCTAGGGCCGGCCGCCCTGTCAGAGCCTATTCTTACAATGGCTCGTGATCCCCAAATGTCTTCGGTGACTTTGAGCAAAAGATGGTTAGCACCCTGTTTCAAGGTGACGTTGACGGCGTCGGGCTGGTCGGCAATGCCGCGGCTGTTGTTGTTTTCGTGGACGACCTCACCATTGAGCCAGGCTTTGACACCGTCGTCGGTAAAGATTTCGAGACGCGCCGGCTTCTGCTCATCTGAGACGATTTCAGTACGCAGGTAGGCAACACTTTGATCTATGCGAAGCAGCGAGGAACTAATGTTAACAGACGCGGGATGCTGTTCGTGAGGTTCGACCTTCACGGGCTGCCATGGAACATCCACGTCGGGCAGCTCCGGACCGAATGGAATATCGAATAGCTCCTTATGATTCTTATCTGTAATTCCCTTACCTCGCTGTATATACGGTCCGGCAATTTCCCAGTCACAGAGATAACCTTTTGCCTTGGCGGCAGCAATGTCCTGTGAAGTGACATGTTCAGAGTCCACCGGTTTTCTCCAATTGCCGTAATAGGAGTACCATTTGCCGTCCTCATAAACCATCCGCTGGACGAGTTCATTTATCAGCGAGCCAGTTCGACACAGGTAGATCGGATGGACATATCCGTTGCCGGGATTCTCGGGCCATTGAGGCGTACTCAGGAACTCGAGCTGATCCGCCCAGTATTTCGAATTTTCAAGACTATTCTGGATCTCGTCGGGCTCTTGAGTCATTAATGCCACGGCCTTATAACGGTCAGCATTCTCATTCATGGCGCCGCCGAAAATCGCCAACAGAGCAGCCAGCGGTGTACTCTGGTCCGTATACTTCAAGCCCGCTCGTATCTTGTGCATTTCTCGCTGATACATCTCGGAGTTTTCTTTGTCCGGTTTGCTTCGCAGGCCGTAGTATTTGCCCGGAATGTCGGCAAGCGTCGTGCCGTCTTCGTCGGGGTCCAGAAAGGCGAAGATGCATAATGCGTCGCTGTGCGGACCTGTGTAGGTTCGTGTCGTAACAGCTGTTTGCCCGTCAACGGCGTCTGTCGCGATAACCTGGCGATTCGTATCAACAAGTATCACCGATTCACTCAGAATAAACCGATGGTATTGCAGGGCATAAGGGATAGTGCTGGAGGTCATGAAATACACCAGGGGACCCTCTTTCCACGTGATAGGCTCGCCGCCGGGGAAGAGCAGCAAGTCATCAATACTGGTTACGCCAATGAGCTTGAAATGCTCTCCCGGCTGAACCTGCTCAGACAAATGGATGCTATAGGAGAACGCGAAGTTGCCCAGGCTTTTCTTCTCCACCTTGCAGAGATTGCCGCTGAGGTCATAAACTCTGATATCCCCCAGAGCCGACGTATAGGGTACGGTCAGGACATTCGTCGCCGTGGGCATGGGATTCGGAATCTCAAAGTAAAAGGCTGCAGTCACCTCATCGGCGTCTACTTTGGCTACTATGATCAGGGTCGAGTCGATTCTCAACTCGCCATGAGCTTTCTCAGCTTCGACAAGCTTGTAAAGCTCAAGAGCGTCATCGACCAGTGGATCATCCACCGAGACCGCCGGCTTTTGGCCGGGCGTGAGCACGACCTTTCGGCCGGCGCCAATATCCACGCTGGCGGCCCCCGTCTTGGTCTCGGCGCGGACTTCGCCTTTTCGGACGGCCACTTCGGTCTTTTGGGCGAATGTTATCGTTTGCGTTGCTACGACGGCCACTGCGCAGAGAATCAGCGATCTCGTTTTCATAGTGTTTCTCCTTTCTGCCTTGTAGGGTGTGCTCGGCACACCATTTTCAAAGTTGGTGGGCAATGCCCACCTTACATCTATGTCGTTTACTCGTCGGTTACTTTTACTGTGAATTCCGTTCCCAGCGCTTCCACCCGGCCGTGTGGAGTGCTGATAAAGAATGGTCCGTGCCCGCTTTCCAGGTCGGCTGTCAATTCGCCGTGCTCGAGATTGAACTCCGTGAGGCCGTTGAATGACTCCAGGACAAGCATGCTGTTTTGATCGAGTTCGAGCGTGGAATTCGGGTCCAGTTCCAGGACGCAGGTCGATTTCACCGCCGAGTGAAACGTATCACCGAGACGGATCTTCGAGTCTGTCTCAAGGGCCTCCCAGATGTCGGAACCTTCGTGCCTGACGAGCACGGTTCCCTCGATTCTACCGACGAGGATCGGGACCTCAGCTTTCAACGTCGGCCCGGCCGGTTCGTCTGCTCTGTCCAAAGCGAAGCCCAGAAGTACACCGGCGGCTAACAGAAAGACTGCTGCGATTGCCGCCCGCTTGCCGGCAAGTAATACCGGAGGATGATTCAGGAGAGGCTTGCGATCCGGCTCAGAAGATAGCCGGGCAACCAGCGACGCGCCGGCCTGCTCTGCCGACGTATGCGACGAAAAGGCCTGGCTAACGGCATCTTTCAGAAAGGTGCTGCGGTCGAATTCGGCGCGGCACGATGGGCATCCATCTATATGTTTTTGAAGCTGACTCAGCTCAACTTCAGTTATCATTCCGTCAAGATGCTTCTCGATGATGTTTTTGTATTTTTCACAGTTTTTCATGATTCGACCTCCTCTAAGAGGGGAGCAAGGTCCTTTCGTAGTATTTTGTATGCACGGTGCAGCCAGACTCTGACCGTGCCGGGGCGTTTGCCTAATTGCTCTGCAATTTGTGCCGCTGATAATCCCGCCGCAAATCTCATAATGATGAGCTGCCGGAACTTTTCCGGCATTCGGCTGACGGCGCGCCTGACGAAGTGTATCTCGCTCTCGGTCAATCCGGGAGGATTCGTTTGTGCAGTTTGCCGCTCCAGCTCTTCCAAAGACGTTGCTTTGCATCCGAAGGCGGTCTTGCACCGGGCCGTTCTTCTAAAGCTGTTAGCGCACTGTTGGATTGCGATCTTGCTAAGCCAGCCGGCAAAACGGGATGGATTGCGAAGCGTGTGCAACTGCGAATACGCCTTCAGGAAGCTCTCCTGAGCAACGTCCTCGGCCTCTGCCGGATCGGCAATTTTCGTCAGTGCCAGCGCAACCACCATATTCCAGTAACGTTCCACAATCGCTCCGAACGCCGAGGTATCGCCACGCAATGTGGCCCGGACGAGTTGCTCATCCCGGATCGTAGTTCGTTTTAGCTGGTCTATCATTCAGTTTTTCCTGAGAACTATTTTGTGCAACACTACAGTATAGAACGCAGGAAGTAAAAAAGTGTTACAGCCTGACATTGCCGACTGCTCTGCCCGGCCAGTTACCAGTTTTCAGTCCGACGAAAGACACATACGCCTGCGATGTAACAGACCACACCGAAAATCGTCAATTTCAAGTAGAACGGCAACATCTCGCTAAAAGAGAAATCTCGCCGGATCGGCCCTTCCATCGCCATGATCGCCCATTTAACCGGTACGTAATTGCTTATTGTCTTGGCGAACGGCGGCATAACTACTTCCGGGACCATTGCACCGCCGAGCATCGCCATTATTAACAACGTTGACCAGGCAATGCCGTCCTCAGCGGCCGGTGTCTTGCCGAGACTTGCCAGCAACATCATCAATCCGGAAAAACTCAAGGCAACGATGAGCAGCCCTATAAACAGCAGGATATAAGAGTCCGCCCGAATCTCGAAAAACAGAATTCCGACGATTAGCAAAGTCAGGCTTGCGATAAGGCCGTTTACCATGCAGGCCAATCCCTTGCCTAAGAGCAGTTGCAGCCGAAACAGCGGCGCCATCCGTAAACGTTGTAGTGTTCCGTCGGTTCGTTCGGATACGAGTGATGCCGCGAAAAATGCCGCACTGAAAAGCATGGCCCATACTACGCCCTGGGGAAACGTTACCGGAAAAATCTCACGTAACAGCGAGTAGTTCTTGAACCGGCCGGTCTCCGACGCCATGGTCGGATCAGACGGCGATCGATTCTGATAGGCCGATTGTGTCTTTTCGGCACGCTCCCAGGCCTGGATCAATTCCATAAGCTGTTCTTTAAGGCTCGGGTTCAACTCTGTATCGAATTCCAGGTACCCTCGAAAAACCGTGCGCAATCTCTCGCTTTGTTGAGGACTACCGGCCAGGCTGGCCAGAAAATCAGAACGAACATAATCCATCAACTGCATATACACCATGCCGCGTACGATTTGCCCTTCCGCCAGTCGCGTCTCGTCGGTCACGAGCCGCATTTGAGGCTGCTGCCCCGGAGACAGCAGCCAATCGGTCGATTCGAAACCCTTCTGCAGGATCAGATACGCCGTACAATTTCGCAGGCGCACCATGTTTTTGGCCTTCTCGAGGTCGGTCAGGTGAACCTTCAACTCTTTAGCTGCCCGCAGGTACTCTAAGAATCCCGCGGAAGCTTCGGTTTTATCCTGATCCACGACGGCAAGAGATACTGTCCCGCGGTACATACCGACTCCCAGGCCCGCGATACCGCTCATCATGTACCCTATGAGAATCGCATACAGCACCGGAAACACGAAATAGAAAAAGGCAGCCAGGCGATCTCTCATCGCGAGCCTGAGATCTTTGAATGCCAGAATCAGGATTTTTCGCATTAGAACGGATCCTTCTTTAGTCGCGCAGTTGTCTACCGGTCAGATTCAGAAATACGGACTCCAAACTGGCCGGTTCTATCCGCAGACATTCGGGGCGATCTTCCCAATCAAATTCTGACAGAGTTTCAAGGGGATCATCCGTCGTCAGTCGTTCCTGGTCGCCACCTTTTTCCACTATTATTACCGCTTTACCGCCGTGCGTCTTGATAAGTTGGGCAACGGTATCAAGCGCCAAAAGCCTGCCGTGGTCCATTATACCCACTCGATCACACAACCGTTGGGCCTCTTCCATGTAATGCGTTGTATAGAGGATGGTACGTCCCTCCTGTCGAAGCTCTAAGATGCTCTCCAAGATCGAATTTCGAGACTGAGTGTCGACGCCGACAGTAGGTTCATCTAACACGAGAATGGGCGGATCGTGAATGAGGGCCGCTGCCAGGTTCAGACGCCGTTTCATACCGCCTGAATATGTCTTGACCCGATGTCGCCGCCGGGGCTGCAAGCCCGCGAAATCAAGGCACCAGTTTGTGCGCTCCCGTAAGTAAGAGCCGGACAAACCATATAATCTGCCAAGAAAAAAAAGATTTTCTTCTCCGGACAGATCCATATACAGCGACAGGTCTTGTGGAGCCAGGCCGATCTTCTTGCGTACGGATAGATCGGTGGGTGGATTGCCTTCGATGAACGCGTTTCCTGAGTTTGCTTTCAGCAAACCGCAAATCCCACGAACGGTCGTTGTCTTACCCGCTCCATTTGGGCCGAGCAACCCGAATAGCTCACCCTTTTGGATCGTCAATGACAGACCGTCAACAGCGACGATGGAACCAAACGACTTATGAAAATCAACTATTTTTACCATAAATAGCGAGCCAGACAGCAATCCGGGACGGCTTCTCAGGTGTCCTGTCGGGATTATCTGTTATTCAGCGCTCCTATCACGTTTTTCTTTTGTCAATGATACTATAAAGAATGTAAAACCACCAATAACGCTACAGAGAAATTCCGACACTGCCTCATTTTCCTCGGGCAGCCTGATTTTAGAATTCGATGAAATGCGACCGCGGAACCGTGATTGTCCCTGGTTACGGCTCTCGAATCGAAAAATAAGCTCATCGCTGATGTTTGGAGTGCACCTGCTACTCGGCCATACACCGTAGACTTCCATTTTCCATCGAAATATAGAGTCTGCCATGAGTTGCGGCCATCCCGTCCCATACCGGCGGTGAATCGAGCTTAAATTCTGCAAGTGTCTGGCCGGTTTCTTTCGATACCGCCCGAAGGCGTCCGCCGCGTCTTCCTTCGTAAGAGGCCCATGGATCGTCCGGGTCATATTGATGAGGCGTGCCCGCTACGAACAGCGTATTAGCGGTGGCGACCATCGCCGTAACTCGTATGGGAATCTCCGAAGTCCACGCCCGTTTTAAACCGGTCTGTCGGTCGTCGGCAAAGAGCCGGTATTTCCCTTTGACAGCATCGAAGCTGCTTCGAGAATGACGTGAGGGCCTGCCGCGATAGGCCGAAACGCCATAGGTGAACCTGCCATCGCAGACGAGAATGCGGCAATGAGAGGCATTTTCATAGGTCCAGTACGTCTGATTGAACCAACTGTCATCGAGCAGACCGGCACTCGAAGCGACCTGCGGCCCGGGACTGTAAACCTTTCCGGCCTGTGTCTTTCCCGCGTAGAACTTCGTTTTTTCCGCCTGAGAAATTTCAATTTCATAATTGCGACTGATGTTCGCCGGGTCCATCTTTATATGTCGCATGTATATGTGCAAGCCGTGACTTACCAGAATATCCGAAAGCGCGCCGGGGTGGTCAGGCGGCATGTCGTACCTGAGTTTATCGCTGTACAATCCCTTGCCTGTTTTAGGGTCTACTGAGTTTATTCTTCTTTCCTGCAGGAGTTCTCCGGTCATCGGATCGATTGCGTAAGCGTAAATCCCGCCGTCCAGGAACGAAGAGCGCCCGGCCGCGACAAACGCTACTCCATCTCGAACCAGCACGCTGCCGTGCACCGGCCAGGGAGATTCGAGCTGTCCGAATGCAATGATCCGCCCGTCGGAAGGAGCCGCGCGAAAACGCCAGATTAATTTCCCGTCTCTCGCTCTCAGAGCATAAACGTGGCCGTCGGTGCAACCCAGCAACGCCATACCCCGGTAGATGGTAGGGGGCGTATCGGCACGCGCCGGGAGGGTGTAGCTCCAGACTGTTTCGCCGGTCTCCTGATCCAATGCATCCAGTGTATGACTATCAATAGAAACGACGAAAACACGCCCGCCGGAAATGGTTACTGACGAAAGCCCGCCGCCAATGCTTGTCTCCCATGATTTTTTGAGATTTGTTGGCAAGGCGGTCTCGATCGTGCCGCTGCGGCCGCCGTCGTGCCGATATGTCGGCCAGTTGTCCTTGTCCGTTTGCCGATTAAATAACTTGGTTCCGTATGCCGGCCCTTTCTCAAGGCGAGCCTTACTTACTTGAGCCGGTCTCGTTTGCTGCGTACCGGCAAACGCCAGCATGCCGTTAACTTTGGCCGTTTGGTAACAAATGCAGGGATTGGGCGGTGCATACAGCAAGCCGTTGGCCGGCAAGATACCGTATCGGCAGGCGCCGCGAGTCCAGTGATTGAGCGTGTTTTCGCCGGAACGGACGTCGAGGAACTCCACGCCGCGACGCCCGGTGAGGATATAGTTTGCGGTGGCCTTGTTGCCGTAACACCGGTGATGGTGCTCGGTTTTCAGAGCCTGCTCTGCAGAAAAGTGCTTCCTTATCTCGCCCGTTTTGGGATCGAGCCCGACCAGGTCGTAATCAGTTCTGGTCATGGTCCATACCAGATCGTCGATGACGAACACGCCGTTCGGAGCGTCGTAGTCCCAGGCGCCGCAGTCATAGCGCCATAATTCTCTTCCGGTCCTTGCAGAAAATGCGATGAGCTGGCTTTCCATCGCTTCGTACCAGGGCAGAACCTTCTGATATTCCCGCTTGGCCACGATCTGGCTGAACAACAGGACATCCTTGTGAGCGATCAGTGTAGACAGGTTGCCAATGTATGACTTGAAATACGAGGAAGCGATTTGCTTCTGCGCGGGACGAGACTGGCGCCATCGCTCGCGCCCGTCTTCCAGCTCAATGCAGACGATGTTCTCCTTGTCGGCGAAGAATATCGCATCCCTATCGGCGACCATGAACAGGGTAGTGAACGCCTGCAATGGGCCGCTCTTGGTGACGATGCCGGAGAGTCCCTCTTTCTTCCACAGCAATTCACCTGTCGCCGCATCGAACAGGAGAATGCTCCTGCCCAGCGGCGTGTTATCATTCTTGTCCTGGCGTTTCTCGCGCGTCGAAAGGATCAGCCTGCCCTGATGATAGAGCACTTCGCCGACCCCTTCCGAGCCGGGATAGGTTTTGATCGTGCGTCCCGTATCGGCGTCGATCTCACTGAGCGGCGCATCGAATGCGAGGGTCGTATAGAGATGATTGTCCCCGGCAACCAGCCGCCTCGTTGTATCCGCGGGTTGATCGAAGCGCGAAGTGGTGCGGCTGGACGGGTCACCCCATGCGGGCCAGCCCCAGTTCTTGATCGGCCGCTTCCAGAGCAACGTGCCGTTAAACGCATCGCGCGCAAACAGCGACCATTTGCCCGGCATCCCGGCGATTCCCGGCAATGATTCGTCCATGATGTAGAAGACCTTGCCGTTAGCTGTGATCATCGCGCTGAGACTCTGCGTCATGTTGTGGTGCTTCGCCCACAGGGGCCTGGCGACCCACTGCAAGTGGCGGGGCGGCGAGACAATCGAATCCTGCGAGACGGGATTGCCGTCGGAGCCGTGTAGCCAGTGTGTCCATTCGTCGATCTCCGAAGGCCGGGGTTTTGTCCTTCTGGTCCATCCGCCTTGCTTTCTGATGTACGCCACTCCGTTCGGACATAGTACGCGATCCAGTTCCTTCTGCGGCACGGAGCCGGGTTCTTCCACGACGATCAGGTTGACGAGATTGTCCGCATACGGAAGGTGTCGACCGTCGAATTTGCCGACAGAGACTTTCCCGTACAATCCGAGGGATTGGATGTATTTTCGCGCGCGACTCACATTCTTTGCGTCTGTGTCCAGACCGTGAACGATAAACCTGTCTTTGATGCCCAACGCCGCTGTGAGCTTGCCGTCACCACCGCCGACGTGAACTATCAATCCGCCCCTGATGCCCGTATCGGCCAGAATCTGCTCGGCACGTCGCTGTTGAGCGTCCGGCTCGGCTGTTGCGACTGACTGTGTACACGAAATCCACAAGACGGCTGCCGCAGTCGTAAGTAGTCTTAAGTTGCTCATAAATCCTTCTCTTCATCGTGCATCTCTTCTTCGCGCGAGCGCCCCGACCAGCCTGAACGGCCCTATTTGACCTGCAGTGCCGTGCCGTGAGTGTTCTCGCCCGCTTTGATTTCGACCGTGTATTTGCCGGCGCTTATGTAGATCTTTCTGATCATCTTTTCGCGAGTTTCCTTCGGCAGATCGGCGTAAGTCTTTGGCTCATCGATGACTTCCCTGATCCTGTCGAGTTCCAACTTGGCGTTCCTGAGGTCCATTTGCAGTTTCAGTCGTTTTTCTCTGTCCTTTTCACCTTCCTTCGGAGCATCCGCCTCTTTCTCGTTTGTCTTATCCGAGTCCGGCGATGCCTTCGGCTCATTGCTGTCAGCCACTTCAATGTCAGCGTCCTTTTTCAGCTTGCTGATCTTCTTTTCTATTTCCCTGATTTTCTTCTGAGCCTTCTTCAACTGCCGGTCCAGCTCGACGTCTCGATCGACCAGGAGGTCCCATTCCAGAACGTTGATGCCCCGATGTCCCTTGTCTTCAAGATGTCGAACGACCAGATCGTTCGAATCCTTGATCGCAACCTCGACGTCGGCTTTCCCGGACATCCAGTAGGTTATCTTCAACGGATCTATTTCAGTCTTTCTGATAACAGCCGAGGGATCTCTGCCCCACGTCTTGTATTCTCGAACGCTGTCCAGTTCAAACAGATGAAGCTCTTTGCTTCGTATTTCTGAAGTCAAATTCTGAATAGGTTCGATATCCATTACGTAAATACTTCTGCCGTGCGTGCCAACGACCAGATCGCTGTCGCGCGGGTGAACTACCAGGTCGTGTGCCGGGGACATGGGGATACCGTTTTGCAATACCTCCCAGGACTGTCCGCGGTCGAGGCTCACAAACACGCCCATGTCGGTTCCGGCATAAAGTATGTCCTCGTTAGACGGATCTTCACGGATTACGTTTACCGATTCGTCGGGCAGATTTGCCTTGATTGACTTCCATGTCTTGCCGAAGTCTTCGCTCTTGTAGAGATAAGTCCTGAAGTCATCGTTTCGGTAACCGGTCAGAGACATATAGACTCGACCGTCCTTGAAATGAGATGTTTCAATTCTGGAGCACCAGAGATGACCCGGCAGATAATTGCCGATTTCTTTCCAGGTGAAACCCCCATCACGAGTCATGTGGACTCGGCCGTCGTCCGTCCCGGCATACAATACGCCGAACGTTTGCCTGGATTCGGCGATAGTGGTGATGGTTCCGTACGGCACGTTACCGGTGACATCGGGCTTCGCCAGTATCGGGCTGATCGGTTTGAGATTCTCGCCGCGATCCAGCGAACGGAACACTCGGTTGGCGCCGAAATACAGAACATTAGAACTGTGAGGCGACAGCAGTATAGGAGTCTGCCAGTTGAATCTCAGGCCCGGTTCATCCATTTTCGGCGAATCCGGTCGCACTCGCGTTCGCCTGCCGTCGGTGTCGAGCCGGCTGTAGTTTCCAAACTGGCTGCCCGCATACACGGTGAAATCCGAGGCGATCTGGATGTAGAAGCCGTCGCCGCCTGAAATCGACTCCCACGGGGCGCTTTCATTGGGGACCGACCGGCTCGATCCCTTATACGTGCCGTTGTCCTGGAGCCCGCCGTAAATATTGTACGGCTTGGCCATATCGACGTTTACGGCATAGAACTGGCCGACCGGCACGTAATTCAGTTTTTGCCACGTTTGGCCGCCGTCATAGGTCAGGTTCAACCCGCCGTCGTTGCCGTTGATAATGTGCTGAGGATGCGCCGGATCGATCCACATCGCGTGATGATCGACGTGAACGCCTTTGCCTCCGATGGATTCAAAAGTCCGGCCGCCGTCGGCTGAGGTTAATAGAGGCACGCCCATAATGTAGATACGATCCTCATCGTCCGGCGCTACTCGAATCTGTCCGAAGTAGTAGCCTGCTATGTTGTACATTCGGTCCAGATACGTGAGGTTCATTTTTCGCCATGTCTTGCCTCCGTCCTCACTGCGATACACCTCGGCGCCGTGAACCGTCGGCGTGAGGGCCTCGGCTCTGAGCCTGACGATGTAATCAACCAGATCGCCGACTGTAATCTCATCCTTCTCGAGCATTGATCGAATTTTCTTGGCGTCGTAATCCGAGTGGAATCGCGAGGCGCGGAGGAACCTGCCCAACTCTTCGTCCGATATGTTCAGGACCTCTTCTTTTGTCATGTCCGGTAGCTTCTTGGCGCTTATCGCCGCGTCGCCGACCTGATCTTCCTTTGGTTTGGGGGCCTGATTATCGAGCAGAGCGTAGACGACTCTGCGATTGCTCGGAGCTACCGCCAGGCCGATGCGGCCTATGTGCTTTCCCTGCGGAAAACGCTTCAGACGTTTCCAAGTGTCGCCGCCGTCGGTGCTCTTGTAGATACCGCTGCCGGGGCCGCTTTCGTCGATGTTCCAGGCCTTGCGAACCTTCTCCCACATAGCCGCGTAAAGCACCTTCGGTTTTGACGGATCGAATGTGATATCGATGGCGCCGGTCCTGGCGTCTACATACAAAATCTTCTCCCAGTTCTTGCCTCCGTCTTTGCTTCGAAACACGCCGCGCTGCTCGTTGTCGGAGTAGAGGTGCCCCATCGCCGCTACGTAAATTATATCGGGATCTTTCGGGTGAATCAGGATTCTTCCGATATGGTGGCTGTCCTCCAATCCGAGGCGTCGCCAGGTTTCTCCGCCGTCATCTGTTCGATACAGGCCCGTGCCGGAGTAGTGACTTCTGGCCGAGTTTGCCTCGCCGGTTCCTACGAGAATGATATTGGGGTCTCTCGGATCGACGGCTATGTCGCCGATGGCGACGGCATCGTGGCCCTCGAACAATGGCTTGAATCGCATGCCGTTGTTCTCGGTTTTCCACAGGCCTCCCGTTGCGTATGCCACGTAAAAAGAGTACGGCTGCCCCGGAATCGGCTCGATATCAACGACTCTGCCGCTCATCACGACCGGGCCGACGCATCGAAAGGCCATATCTCTGAACAGCCCGTCTCTGTGCATTTGCAGCCGCGTGCTAAAGGACTTGTCTCGCTCGCCCGGGGTGGAAGATTTGGTCTGTTTTGCAAAACCGGCCTGCGCACCTACAGAAAGAACGACAAGACAACACACGATCACTGTCATTCTACGAATCTTCTTATTCGGGCTTAATAAACTCGATAGCGACTCATTCATCAAAGACTCCTTTAAATGTGGTCTAATACATTCCGGGCGTTTTTGTCAGACTATAATCTTGCCGGATCTGGTCGTAGTTTCAAGCGAATAGAAAGGATCGTCATTGTCCTTAATCCATCGGTCAAGCTTGCGGGACAGGTCCGCCTTGACGTCCGCGTACTTTGGATCGTTAACGAGGTTTTTCAGTTCGTGGGGATCGTTTTTCAGATCGTAGAGTTCTTCGCCGTGCCGGATGTAACGGTTATACTTGAAATCCCGCGTGCGGATCATCCGGATTGGATTCACCCACCTCTGTTTGCTGTAGTACTGGCTGATAACGAATTCCCTCTTTTTCTGCCGTCCCGAGCCGGTCAGAAGCGGGACCAGCGAAATTCCATCGCACTCGGCGGGTGAAAGACTGCATAAATCGCGGATTGTAGGGGCAATGTCAACGTTCACAACGTCAACATCTGTAACTCGGCGGTGCCTCTTTCCGCCGAATCGCTCCGGGATTCGGATCATCAGAGGGATGCGCACCATGTGCTCATACATGAACGGGCCCTTATAGATCAGCTTGTGATTCGTATCCATATCCCCGTGATCGGACGTGACGATGATAACTGTGTTGTCCCAAAGGCCCTGTTTCTTCAATTCGGCGAGAATGGCGCCGACGTTGGCGTCGTACAACGCGGTCTTCGTGCGGTAACAGTCGCGATACTTCTCCCAGACCCTGCGGTCTTTGCCCCAGATGACTTTGCCCTGATCTTCAAGCATGAACTGCTTCTGCACCGAGGGCTTGTTCTCCAGCGTCTCGCGTTCCCATGACTCTGACAGGTCGACACTCTTATCGGCGGGTTCCATACGGTGCCGCTCGAAGTGATAGATATCGTGCGGGTTGAGAATAGAGACGAACAACGCGAACGGCCCTGCCGATCCGGCTGACTGTCTCAGGAAGGCCAGGGCGTTGGATTCGGCCAGTCGATCGTTGGTTTTGAGGTTACTCTGATCCCAGCCTTTTGTTGCGATCTCGCGATTGCCGAGGTGCCACTTGCCGAAATATCCCGTGCGATAGCCCGCCGATTGCAGTTCCAACCCAATCGTTTCCTGCGCGAGCCGTTCACCGCCCGCGGCGCCAATATTCCCGAACACGCCTGTCTTGCTGGGATAGAATCCCGTCAGCAGAGAAGATCGGCTGGGTGAGCACTGCGGCGTTGTGCAAAATGTATTCTCGAATACGAAGCTCTCCCGGGCCAGCGCATCGAGATGCGGCGTGTTAAAGAAGGAATCCATAAATCCCATCGCGCGCCAATGTTGCTGGTCCGAGAATATCAGGAGAATGTTGGGTTTGCTCTTATTGGCCGCCAGGCCATTGTCAATAAGGCCGGTTGCGAGCGCCGTGCCGGCGGCCAAAGTTTTTCTGACAAACTTGCGACGAGATATCGGTTGTTCGATCATAATACGTATTCCTTATAAAGCAGGCTCAGTTTTGCTATCTAATTTTTGCTCTCACCTAATCCAAATTGTGATACCAGGAATTTCTCCATTCGTTTGAGCGTTATTGTTCTATCCGGCTCCTTGTTGAACCATGCATGCGGCTTGCCCTCGTATATTTCCACTTCTGCGTGAACGCCGACCTTTTTAAGCCGTTTATAGAAAGCTATCGATTGCTCATGCGAGACGCATTTGTCTTCCGTTCCGTGAAGAAGGAGGGTGGGTGGAGTATTCTTGTCGATACGCTTGATCGAAGATAACTCGTCGTATCTCTCGGGCATCTCCGTCGGCGAGCCTCCAATGAATTTGTTCATGGCATCTATAAGGCTCTTTTTGGCCACGAGATCCCACATGTCGAATTCTCCATTGAAAAATACGGCTGCGTTGGCGTGGCTCGAGAATTTCTTGTGGCCTCCGTTGCCTTCATATTTTCTTACGCCCGCAGTTGTGGCGATCATTGAAGACAGATGCCCGCCGGCGGAGCCTCCACAAATCGCCACACGATCAGGATCTATGTTGAGCTTCTTCGCCTGAGAGCGTACCCAGCGAATAGCGCACTTTGCATCCTGCAGGGCCGCCGGGAATCTGGCCTCTCCGGAGAGTCTGTAGTCAACGCTAATCGCGAAGAAGCCATACTTTTTTGCAAGGTAATCCGAATGGAAATGAAACTGGCTGGCTGATCCGTGCATCCACGAGCCGCCGTGCAGGAAGACTATTGCCGGTCGGAGGCTGCCTGGAATCTCCTCAGGAGTGAAGACATCTCCGGTCAGGTTGCGCTCGCCTGCTTTACCGATAGCAACCCTGGACCGAAAGAGCACGCCCTCAGAGACCTTTGGTGTATTCTTGGGGTGTACTTCGGTTCTAAGAGATTCGAGATAAGCCTCATCGACCATTTCGTTCTGTGGTTCGGCCGCGAGAGGCACCGCCAACATGAACAAGGTGACCACGGCAACGGTAAAGTTCAGGATTCCAGAGGTCATATTTCGTCCTTTCTATTTCCGGCAAGCACCATTGCCTGGGGAGACAATCGTCTCCATCAGCAGATATAATAACCGAAATACATTCGAGTGCCCAGCCAATCCGAACAGGAAAACTTTTTTGCCTTGAGCGATCTGTTGAGTTAAGATTGTAGCGGTTGCAGCAATATCGTGAACATCTGTCAATTTTGAAAATATTCAGGACGAACATGTTCATGTAGGCAAATAGAAGCGGAAAGGAGCGTACAAAATGGGCAGAGTATTTATTGGTTTGAACACGGAATTTTCGCGCAGCAGCGATAAGCCCTTCGAATGGGCTGTTGAGAAGGCGGCCGAGATGGGGTTCGAGTATATCGAGCCGATGGTCCATTTCGGGAGGGAACTGATGAGCGAGGCGGGCTACTTCCATACCGTCTCGATGTTCGACGATCCGTTCAGGATCA
>Ga0180432_10004865_pt1 | contig 18163 bp, 17 predicted proteins | sample SS_ome_10_FD_132414 | JGI IMG/M metagenome (GOLD analysis project Ga0180432, IMG submission 132414) | Hypersaline lake sediment archaeal communities from the Salton Sea, California, USA - SS_1_MS_2 metaG | ecosystem: Environmental > Aquatic > Non-marine Saline and Alkaline > Hypersaline >...
CCAATTGATTGCAAACATGCCAGCCGACTCTGATTACTATCTCAATTTGTGGGTTCACTTCCTGTAACAAGCAATAATTGACATGCTGGTGGTTATTGTCACTAGGTAGATTCTACGGTATGCTATAGGTCATCTGTCAAGAAAATGAATTAAGCGGTTATTGGGTCAATTTGAATTTCAAGAGATATTGATGGTAAGAAGATTAAGATAGATACTTGATATATGGTCAAGAAATTTTGACCTGCGACTATGCACCTATCACCATTTCCCTCAAGATGCCAGTATGTTTACCGGCAATTCTAGACATGCCAAGGGAAATATTGTATAATTTCAAAGCTAAAAGCCAGCGTAGCTCAGCGGTAGAGCAATGGTTTCGTAAACCATCGGTCCCCAGTTCGATTCTGGGCGCTGGCTCCAGAAACCTGCCAAAATTTGCCAATAGCCTTTCATCAGCTTCTCCTCTTTACCTTTGAGTTCTGCCGGTTTTGTGGTATTCGAGCAGATACAATTAAACAACAACCAACTGGCAAAACAAAAAATCGGCTCTTGATTAAGAGCCGATTTTTGCATTCACTGGAGCGGGAGAAGGGATTCGAACCCTCGACCCCCTCCTTGGCAAGGAGGTGCTCTACCACTGAGCTACTCCCGCATGGTTCCAGTTGTGGTGCCGAGGGGCGGATTTGAACCACCGACACCCGCATTTTCAGTGCGGTGCTCTACCCCTGAGCTACCTCGGCTCACTCATAAGATTCTACCTTGGCACGACCTATTAGTCAAGGAACGAAGTTGCTCTGCGAGATCGACTTGACACCCTATCTCCCTTTTGCTACATTCTAAAGCTGTGGGGATATAGCTCAATTGGGAGAGCGCGGCGTTCGCAATGCCGAGGTTGGGGGTTCGAGTCCCCCTATCTCCACCAGACTCTGGTCTACTATCTACTGTTTGTTTGCCATAGTTCCGCATATAGAGAAGAACATATCTCAGTGAGAAAGTTTGTCCTTGAACTTGGTAGACTTACCGGAAACGGGGTGATCGAAATTTTCCCGCTGCGAATAGCCGAAATATCTGTCCCGTCCTTTTCCTCCCACACCGGCTCACCGCGTACGATCCAGTAGTAATCCCGCTTTCCATCGTTCCCTTTTTCAATTGCATCGCGGTAGGTTCTGCGCCCCGGTCGAGTAAGTTCAATTCCTTCGACCTGTTCAATCGGCAGATAGGGAGTATTTACGTTCAGCAGGAATTTGGAGGATAAAGCCTTTTCCTTTACCTTCCGTGCCAGCAGTTCTCCTATTCTGGCTGCCGCTTCAAATCGGACTTCGTTTTCATGAAGAGCGGCTGAGATGGCAATAGCGGGAACTCCATAAAAATGCCCCTGAATGGCAGCCCCCAATGTTCCGGAAATATACACATCGTTGCCCAAATTGACCCCTTCGTTGATTCCGGACACGACCAGGTCCACCCCATCCGTAGCCACAAGCTGTAACCCGAGAATTACGCTATCTGCCGGGGTGCCTTCGACTGAATAGGTTTCCACACCGCTTATCTGGGGCTCAACCTTTTTCATTCGTAGCGGATGATGCAGGGTTACCGAAGTCCCTACCGCGCTTTGCTCCCGATCCGGAGCCGAAACGATGACTTCCCCCATTCTTTTCAGGGCTTCAACCAGCGTCCACATACCCTCGGCGTAGACTCCGTCGTCATTAGTAACCAGGATTCTCAAGTCTGGCCTCCCAGAATAATGTTATCGATCAGCCGGGTCTTTCCAATCCGCACCGCCATCGAAACCAGAGAGGAGTTATCGATCTGCTCCAGTTCTTCCAGTGTTCCGGTATCTGCAATACTTACATAATCGATTTGAGCACTCGGTTCGCTTTCAATCAGTGAAATCATCTGCTGTCGAATCCTGCCCGCATCGCTTTCTCCGTCCGACCAGAGCTTTTGAGCCAGATTGAGAGATTTCCACAAGACGAGCGCAGATTGGCGTTCCTCCGGGCTGAGGTATACGTTGCGACTGCTCATTGCCAAACCATCTGGTTCGCGGACAGTGTGCGCCACAATCACTTCAAGGTTCATGTTGAGGTCACTGACCATTTTCTGAATAACCAGTGCCTGCTGGGCATCTTTCTGCCCGAAATAGGCACGGGTGGGCTCGGTGATATTAAAGAGTTTGGCTACTACAGTGGTCACTCCTCGAAAATGGCCCGGACGAGAAGCGCCTTCCAATTGGTCTGTTATCCCTTCTACATCAATCCATGAACTAGCTGATGGAGGATACATTTCTTCCGGCTGAGGCATGAATACCGCATCGGTGCTCTCTTTTTCCAGCAAAGCCAAGTCTCGCTCGGTATTGCGCGGATAAGAAGCAAAATCTTCATTTGGGCCAAACTGGGTGGGATTTACGAAAATGCTGGCGATCACACTTTTGCACTCAGTCCGGGCCTGACGCACCAGCGAAAGATGCCCTTCATGAAGGTAGCCCATTGTGGGCACGAATCCGACAGGCTCCGGCAGTTGCCTGCGGATTTCCTTCATTTCGGCGATGGTTCTGGCGATTTTCATAGTTTTTCCCGGGATGGGCAGGTTGGAGCATCTTCTTCGAAGTAAACACGGTCAGTTTCGCTGCCCTCGCAATGACACTCTATTCAAGTGTGATCGTTCCGCTTTTCCCTCCGGCCTTCTTCGCCAGCCGGATATTCTCGATCTTCATTCCCCGATCCACTGCCTTGCACATATCGTAAATTGTGAGAGCGCTCACTGCGACTGCCGTGAGTGCTTCCATTTCCACCCCGGTTCTCTCGGAAGCTTTAACTGTAGCCGTAATTTCTATGGAGCTTGTTTTTTTGTTCGTCTGGAATCTTACCTCTACTTTTGTAATCCGAAGAGGATGGCACAGTGGAATTAGTTCCGGGGTCTTCTTGGCTGCCATGATGCCGGCGGTTTGTGCCAGTGCCAGCACATCGCCTTTGGCGGCTTCTCCCTTTTCGATCAATTCGAGTGTAGCAGCCTCCATTTTGACTGTGCCTCTGGCAACCGCTGTTCGCTCGGTAACATCCTTTTCAGAGACGTCCACCATGTGAATCTGCCCGGAGGAATCGAAGTGAGTTGGGGCGCTGCTTTTTTGGGCTATCATCTCAACAGCCAGTTGATCGGCCCGCTCATTCGCGGGATGCCCCGCGTGCCCCTTGACCCAGACCCATTTCACATGGCGATTTGATATCAGTTCATCCAGTTTCGTCCACAAATCCTGATTGACATTGCGCTTCCAGTTTTTGGTCATCGTGTTAACCAGATACTGGCTATCACTGTGGAGAGTAATCTCGGCATTGGTGGCTGTATGATTGAGCCCTTCAATAGCGGCGGTGATTTCCATTCGGTTGTTGGTAGTGTTCTCCTCACCGCCTTTGATTTCCAGCCTCTCACCATCCTGCACTATTATCGCTGCCCAGCCACCGGGCCCGGGATTGCCTGAACAGGCACCATCTGTGTAAATATCGATCATAGGCTTAGCCTCCAATTTGGCACATGCTCCTGCCTGTAGCTGTAACGCCGAGTTTAAGATTGTGACATTCCGGCTTGGAATCTATTGCCTTTTGGAGCAACGCTTTAAGATCACCGATTGATGCTCCCTTACGCAACGGGCCTCTTAAATCAATTTCATCATCAGCCAGCAGACAGGGACGAAGCTTTCCGTCTGCTGTGAGTCTCAGCCGATTACACTGGAAACAGAAATGCTCGCTCACCGGACTGATGAAACCAATCGTTCCCCTGGCGCCATGCAAACGGTAGTATTTTGCCGGGCCGTTCCCATCCAGTTTGCCCGGTTCCAGTGTGCCCAGAGTTTCAATCCGCTCTCTGATTTCAGGAATTGAGATGAATCGGTTATTTTTCTCATCCTGATTTCCCCCCACGGGCATGAACTCGATGAATCGAACATGCCATTCTTCCTCAACAGTCTTGCGGGCAAGGCCGATGATTTCGTCGTCGTTTATGCCGCGCATGGCTACCGTGTTGATCTTGATCGGGTTGAGTCCTGCCTGCTGAGCTGCTCCGATTCCTTCCAGTACATTTGCCAGTGAACCGATTCGAGTTATCTGTTCGAATTTTTCAGGATTAAGTGAATCCAGGCTCACATTAATCCGCTTAAGGCCAGCCTTTTTGAGTTTGTCGGCATATCGGCTCAGGAGCATCCCGTTAGTAGTCATGGAAATATCATCCAGCTCCGGCACATTAGCCAGCATTTCCACCAGATTGCAAATGCCCGCTCGAACCAGCGGTTCACCTCCGGTGAGCCGCACCTTATTGATTCCCATCCCGGCCGCTGCTCTGGCCACGTCAAGGATTTCTTCGTAGCGCAGTATTTCGGTGTGCGGAAGTGTTTCAACGCCCTCTATTGGCATGCAGTAAATGCAGCGCAGGTTACATCGGTCAGTGACTGAGATGCGCAGATAATTGATGGGGCGGCCGAATGAATCAGATATGCTTGTCATTTACTCACTTTTCAGGCGGGCAGCCAGGTGCAGTTGTGCCTGGCGTGCTGCTTTCCCTCGATGACTTATTTCGTTCTTTTTTTCTAGAGGCAATTCAGCCATTGTTTTGCCAAACTCCGGCAACCAGAAAATGGGATCGTACCCGAAGCCGTTATCCCCCTGGGGTTCAAAAGCAATTATTCCAGTGCACTCCCCATTGCACAACACGGGTTCATCATCGTTGGAAACAATGGCTATCACACATCGGAATCGGGCCTGTCTCTTTTCCCAAGGAACCCCGTCAAGTCTGGAGATGAGGTAGTCGTTCCTCTCTTTATCCGAGGCTTGCGGACCGGCATAGCGAGCGGAGAACACTCCGGGAGCGCCATCAAGCGCATCGACCTCCAATCCGGAATCATCAGCAAGCGCGATAAGGTTCGAAGCATGCGCAAAAGCGGTGGCTTTGAGGATGGCATTCTGTTCGAAGGTATTACCCGTCTCTTCCACTTCCAAGTTTATTCCCTCCCGGGCAGGAGTGGTAAATTCCCATGCTTCACCACCTATAAGCGAACTCAGTTCACGGGCTTTTCCCTTATTGTTGGTAGCCAGCAAAACCTTTTCCAAATTGCTCGAACCCCACATTCAAGTATATAGAGAAACAGGGACGGTTTGCAAACCGTCCCTGTTGGGAATCAAACTGCCGATAATCGCTCAATCGATGGGGGAAAATCGCCCTTCGAGGTTCTTCATCACCTGCGGCATGGTGGTATATTCCATCTCCTCCAGCGGCAATCGGTGAGGTTCGAAAGGCCCGTGACGGCGGAGATATTCCGCTGCTATGTTGGCCTGGTGTCTGGTATCATCAAAACTGGGATCGTCAAACATATCGACGGGGCCAACCAGCTTGCCATTGGCTAACTGGAAACCGGCACAAACAACCCGTGGCGGGCCATCGAATCGCGATGGATTTGCCTGCGGGATGGAACATGGCATAAGTGGCCCGAAGTGTGATCCTCTCATCCAGCCTTCCACTGACTGTGGAAATGCAAACGGTTCCAGCACTTCGCCTACAGCCGGGAAAGAGCCTTGAGCTCGAACAACAAGCACCGGATCATCTTTGCCAACGTATTTGCCGGCCATTTCGTAGAGTTTATCAGTAGAGGAAACGGCCGCGATCTCGCCAGAGGGACGATGGCGCACCGCTTTCACCGCATATCTTGAAGGCGCTCCAATCAGCACCAGCATATCGTATATTTCTTCAGGTGCGTTGAAGATTACTTTGCGGTGTTCCTTCACGTCATGGACTTCATAGGAGAACCCGTCATGCATATTCGCGGCAATAACCAGCCCGATGGTGTTGAAGGGGTCGGCAAACATCTTATAGAGAGGCATGTTCCAAGCACCGGATGAAGTCTTATCTGCCATAAATACCAGAATCGGTTCAGAGCCGCGCTCCTCGAATTCCATCTCCGCTGAACCCGGACCCATTCCTTTAACATTACCGGAGAAGGCATCGCTGAGCATATCCTGACCGGCGCCGTGCAGCTTCAGTTTCTTGGCGATCTCGGTGCCCCCAAGAAAAGTATCCCATGCCAGTTTATGAATGCGCTCATTTCCCTCTCCCTGCTCGTGACTCATGATAAGCTGCAGATCATCTCCGCATTTGGTCACGCAAAAATCCGCCAGCAGACCTTCTCCCTTCGCCTTTCCCAGTTGCTCCTCAGCATAGGCTATCAACTCGGGATGCATGGAAGAATGCCCTGGGTATCCGCCGATATCTGCCTTTATTGCGCTTAGAGTAATCATTTATCCCCCTTTTTATTTTAGTATTCGAAGCCCTGCCGGGCTTTAATCCCCTGCTGATACGGATGCTTTACTTCAACCATCTCTGTGACCAGATCGGCAACTTCGATGAGCCGCTGATCGGCGTAACGGCCGGTGAGGATTAACTCCACATTGTCCGGTTTTGCTTTAATCACATCGATCACTGCTTCAACCGGTACCAGTCCCCATCCGGAAGCTATATTGACTTCATCCAGAACTACCATATCGAACTTGCCACTGAGCATTGCTTCCCGGCCTGCTTCCAGTGCTTTGCGTGCCTCTTCCTTCTCATCTTCCTTCACGTTGTTGGGGTCGACAAAATCGAGCTTGCCGAATCTGGAGACGGTGACACCGGGAAGATGAGTCAATGCATTCTGTTCGCCGTAGGGATAAGTTCCCTTCATGAAGTGAATAATGTGAACTTTGAGATCCTGTCCCACAGCCCGAAGCACAGAACCCAGTGCGGCGGTGGTTTTGCCCCTGCCATTGCCAGTAAAAACCTGAACCAATCCTGTCCGCTTCCCACTCATCATGTGGAACCTGATTTCGAGCTTACTTTAGCACCGGCCAAGTTTAGTGTCAAGGGGAAATACGGGGTAAATGAGTGCTGATAAAATCAGGTAATTACACGATCCGTTTGAGTTTCCTGGACCTGAAAAAAACGATTCGTATTGCGCCAAGGATTACCATTATTGCCCCGACGATTGCTACGCCAAGCCCCACTCCCCTGAGCCAGTTCAGCATGTCTACTGCATCTTGATATTCCGGAGTATTCTCGCTTATCTCTTTTCCCAGCCAGAAGAAGACCGTAATCGATTCCAACTTCTCGGTTTCTTTGATTTCTTCCAGGTAATGTATCTGCCCGGCGGTGTACAAGTAAAAGAACACACCTAATGCCAGTATGAAAATACCGAATCCAATGGTAACCCAGCCCTGTGTTTTTCTTTTTCTATGGGTCTCTTTTTCTGCCATCATCTGTTGCATTATTTCCACAGGAGTGAGTATTGCTTCTCCGGTGAGGAGTGACAACAGTTCCAGCGAGATGCTTTCCTCTACCTGGAAGAGGCGCGAGGTGCTTCGAAGCGCTTCACGGGAGGAAGCAGATAGATCATCCCGGCTGATAGTCCCTTCCCATTTGACTTCCCTTAAATGAGCTCGATCAGTGATTTCGCCTGGTCTGAAGATGTAACCACTCTCTATGGTGCCTATCAGGTACTCTCGTGTTTGAGGATTGTAGGTAATTACCCTGTCACCGATGGATAGTATGGATCGGAACTGATGGATTATTGAAGTGTTGTGGGCTGCTTTTTCCCCTTTCTCATCCGGGTATGTGCTGGAGTAAAGCTCTTTGATCTCGTCTTCAGTAAAAGGTGCGGCGGCCAGGTCCCCGAGTTCATCCCAGCCAATGGCTACGAATCCGCGGGCAAATTCCTCGATGAGGTGCCCTCCTTGTCCGGCGCGTATCATCCACATTACTTCAGTCATGTTTTCACCTGTAAAAGTTGCAGCCATTTATCATTTGTCCGGGTTGCTACTTATACTACACTAAATGGCACTGAACAGTCAATGGAACTATCGGCAAAATGTCGGCTACTGTGGATTTTTTCTTGACCATGCTGTATAATTTTGAAGCTGTAGGGGTGTAGCTCAGTTGGCTAGAGCGGCGGTCTCCAAATTCAACGTTGTACGTCCTCCAGCTTCCACAAAAGACTTCTCTGTTGATCCCTCCCCCCGTTTTTCATAGCTAAATGTCTTTCGATGTCTCCTAAGTTTTCATAAGTTCGTCGGGATTCTTGTCGGGAGTTTCGTAGTACATTGCACAGCTCGCTTGGATATCGGCCTCCTGTCCCTGAGACCTTCCAGCCAGTTTTCATCCCAACTCTAACATTGGGAGTGGTAAAATAACTGGGGCAGGTCATTATGGAGAAGACCTAATTCTAGATTAATGATGAATTCGACACAAGAGATACCGGTAATCGCAGGAGTAGGGCAGATACTGCAACGCCTGGATGATCCGAGAGAGGCGGCCGAGCCGCTGGAGATGATGGTCGCTGCGCTTAAGCAGGCAGGGGAGGATTCCGGCGCCACGAACCTGCTGAAAAGGGCGGATTCGATCTACGTGGTTCGTGGAGTGTGGGGTTATGGAGACTCGGGGAAGGTAATTGCACGCAGACTTGAAGTAACGCCCACCGAAACCGTCGGTACACCGTATGGTGGAAACTACGCCCATAGCTGTGTAATTGATGCGGCGCGCAGAATCCAGGCAAAGCAACTCGGTGTAGTCCTCATCACCGGGGCTGAGAACGGTCGTAGTAAACAACAGGCATTGCTTCGGGGTATCGACCTTGTGGAGACTGAAGCTCCCGGCAACCCCGACCGGATGCTTGCCGAGGACAAGAAAATGGTCCATGAAGCCGAGTTCGCGCGTGGTATCGTCAGTGCCAGCAATATGTATGCCGTCATCGAGAGCGCGATTCGTTCATCAAGGGGTGAGACCATTGAAGCAGGCAACAATCGTATTTCCAGACTCTGGGCGGACTTCAACGCGGTTGCGTGTCGCAATCCCAATGCCTGGATACGCAAGCCTTACACATCTCAGGAAATTGGTAGCGCTTCGCCCGATAATCCCATGATCTCGTATCCGTATACAAGATTGATGAACGCCAACCCTCGCGTTGATATGGCAGCGGGTCTAATACTTTGTTCCCTGAAAACTGCCCGGAATGCGGGTGTTGATGAGGAAAATCTGGTCTTTCTGCACTCCGCGACCGAAGCCAATGACAGCGTCTTCGCATCCACTCGCATGGACTTCCACCGTTCACCCGCGATGCGTATAGCGGGAGGCCGGGCTCTCGAGCTTGCAGGGAAGACGATTAGCCAGATCGACCACATGGATATATACAGTTGCTTTCCCTCCGCGGTGCAGGTCGCCATAACCGAACTTGACATTCCCGAGGGGCGTACACTCACGGTAACAGGAGGACTCACTTTTGGGGGTGGGCCGCTGAACGACTACGAACTTCATGCGATTGCGCGCATGGCCGAAGTAGTCCGGGAAGACCGCGGCTCCACTGGTCTGGTCACTGGTAATGGCGGATGGCTTGCCAATCATGCTTTCAGTATTCTTTCTTCAGTGCCACCGAGCGATGGATTCTGTTACGAAAACCTTCAGGAGAAGGTTGATGCCATTCCGCTGCGCGAAGCAGTTGTCGACTGGGAGGGGCCTGTTACTGTTGAGGCCTATACTGTATCATATGAAGCCGGTAAAGCGAGTACCGGTTATGCTGCCTGCCTCCTGGACGACGGTCGTCGTACTTGGGGAATTGTAAGAGATCCTATCGTCCTCGAATCGATGACCAGTGAGGAATTCTGTGGCCGAAGAGGCCGACTCGATGGCAACGGTATGCTTGTTATTCAATAAAGGATAGGTGGCCTGCTTGCATACTCGGCGAAATATTAACCGGGATACACAAACAAAAAGGCCCTTTTGGTCAAGCAGATCAGAGGGCCTTTTGAATTGAACTTTTTAATAGCGGGGGTAGGATTCGAACCTACGGCCTCCGGGTTATGAGTCCGGCGTAACCAATCATATACGTTTAAGTTATCCCTTAAGAAACAAATCTAGCATTTTGTCTGGACCAGTTCTCGGGGGGCAGGTCACTAGTGACCTGCCCCCTATTGTTGTACCAATCCCAATGTTAGAAATGGGATGAAAACTGGCCGGAAGGACTCGGGGGCTGGTAATCTTATCAGCAAAACAGGTCATTTCGGTAATTTTATCGGCGGGTAAAGCTGGCTTCCTGTATTTCCACGTTCAAGCGCTGCGGTGTCTTAGACCGTTGAAATACCATGCTAACTCAATCGTTATGGGTTGGCATAAAATAAGGAGCAGGTCAGGAGAATGTCGGGAATTCTGGACTTTTAGGGGGTAGATAATGTATAATTTTGAAGCTGTAGGGGTGTAGCTCAGTTGGCTAGAGCGGCGGTCTCCAAAACCGCAGGTCGCGGGTTCGAGCCCTGCCACCCCTGCCATTAAAAAAGCCGAGGTGGTGGAATCGGTAGACACGCCATCTTGAGGGGGTGGTGGGCGCAAGCCCATGCGAGTTCGAGTCTCGCCCTCGGCACCATAATTCCCGAGCGGGAGTAGCTCAGTGGTAGAGCGCCTCCCTCCCAAGGAGGAGGTCGCGAGTTCGAGCCTCGTCTCCCGCTCCAGAGCACTGCCCCGGAGAGATCGGGATTACCTAGGCGGCGTGGCCAAGTGGTTAAGGCGGAGGTCTGCAAAACCTCTATTCGGCGGTTCGAATCCGCCCGTCGCCTCCATCTTTCATTTCCCACTCATTCGAGAGTGTGTTCACTTGACACAATCACTCCTATTGTTTACACTCAGAACAACCAATCTTAGGGGTTTGATTGCATGAAGTGTCCCGCCTGTAAAAGCATTATGATAGTGGTCGAGCACGAGCAGATCGAGCTTGATTACTGCCCGGATTGTGGGGGCGTGTGGTTCGATGCCGGGGAACTGGAACTCCTGCTCGAAACGATGCAACTGGAACAATCCCTGCTGTCTCTGGATGCTATCCTGACTTCACCTGAGGCAAAATCCGATGAAAAGAAACGCAGGTGCCCTATGTGTCACAAAAAAATGCAAAAGGCTACGGTGGGGCATAATCCCGAAGTGCTCATAGATGCCTGCTCGCGTGGTGACGGTTTGTGGTTCGATGCTGGTGAAGTCGGGCAACTGATCACCCAGGCATCTTCTGCAGGGGAAGCTGATTCACAGGGGCGCGTTATAACTTTTCTCGGCGAGGTTTTTCAACTTCAAAAGTGAAAGAATAAGGAGGTTATGTGATGGTTGTAGGTATCGTTATTGCCGCAATTGTAGTGGTGATCCTAATAGGGCTTATCGTCATTTACAACGGGTTAATCAGACTGCGCAACCAGATGAAAAATGCCTGGTCGCAAATTGATGTTCAACTCAAGCGCAGGCACGACCTGATTCCGAATCTGGTGGAAACAGTCAAGGGTTATGCCTCTCACGAACGGGAAACACTAGAGGCGGTGACCAACGCGCGCAATCAGGCCCAGGGAGCGGTTGGCAAAGGTGTTGGAGTGCAGGCTCAAGCAGAGGGAGCGCTCGGCGGAGCCCTTTCCCGGCTTCTGGCAGTAGCGGAAGCATACCCCGATCTCAAAGCAAATCAGAATTTCCTGGCGTTGCAGGAAGAACTGACCTCCACGGAAAACAAAATTGCCTTTTCCCGCCAGTTTTACAACGATGCTGTGCTGGGCTACAACAACAAAACCCAGATGTTTCCTTCTAACGTTATAGCGGGCATGTTCAGTTTCAAAGAAGGTGAGTTTTTCGAGCTTGAGGCACCGGCGGAAAGAGAAGTCCCCAAAGTCAGTTTTTAGGGAATCAACAACCGAACTATGTGGGAACAGATCAGGTCAAATCGGATCAAATCGATATTTCTGGTAGCGGCCATGGCTGGCGTGCTGCTGGTGATTGGCTTCTTTATCGGGATGGCTTTCTTTGGCAATCCGCTGGCCGGTTTGATCGTAGCACTTATCATCTGGGGAATAATGAGCCTGGTCGCCTATTTCCAGGGCGATAATATTTTCCTCTCAATATCCAAAGCCAGGAAAATCGAACGCGATGATAACCCCCGCCTTTACAACATTGTTGAAGAGATGAAGATCGCCTCGGGACTGGCACACATGCCTGATATCTACATCATTGATGATCCGGCCATGAATGCCTTCGCTACCGGTCGCAACCCCGAAAAGGCCGCTGTGGCGGTCACCTCAGGCCTTCTACAGAAATTGAACCGCGATGAATTGCAGGGCGTTATCGGCCACGAAATGGCCCACATCAATAACAGGGATGTTCTGCTCATGACCATGTGCGGTGTTTTGCTGGGGGCTATTGTAATGATTTCCTGGTATGTGACGCACATGCTTTTCTGGGGCGGTATGTCGGGAAGGAGGGGCTCCGGTGGAGGAGGCGGACAGGCGCAAATCATACTGTTGCTGGTAGGAATTGTTTTGATGATTCTTGCCCCGATACTGGCACAGTTGATCTACTTTGCCATTTCCCGCAAACGGGAATATCTGGCCGATGCTTCGTCTGCTCAGTACACTCGATATCCGGAGGGCCTGGCTTCCGCACTGGAAAAGCTCGGTGGATCGACCGCGCAATTGCAAACGGCCAATAAGGCCCTTGCGCCGATGTACATCACCAATCCCTTTCGCAAGAAAGGCATGGCTGCCAGCGATCTCAGCAGCACTCATCCGCCCATCTCGGAACGGGTGCGCATCCTGCGATCAATGGGAGGCGCTTCATTTGCCGATTACAATAATGCTTATGCATCGGTTCACCAGAGTGGGGGAAGCGCAATTCCGGCTTCCGCGCTTGCCGGAACCGGAGCCATCGGCTTGAGAGCGGCATCTTCGGAGGGCGCTGTTGGGAATCCCGGCAAACTGGAACGAACCCGCGAGGTCTCCGATCTGATGTGGCGGAAGAACAATTATAAAACGATCAACTGTGGTTGTGGCACGAAATTGAGAGTTCCGCCCAACGTCAAAAAGTTCACTATCAAATGCCCCCACTGCGGCACCACCCACACCGTATAGTGCTTTTATAAATCAGCTTGTGGGCGTTTCAGATGTTTCCTTTTCCTTATCGGGTAGCTGTGATGTGTTTCCGCCTTCCTGCGGATTGAATTTCCCCATTTTCTTCAGTATCAATACTGTCAGTCCGAAAGCTATTGCCAGAACAACGATTCCTCCAACAGCATCGAGGACAAAGTGATTGCCGGTGGAAGTAATTCCCACAAACATGGCTATCGGTATTATTGCTCCGATCAGCCTTCCGTACCATGTCTTTGTCATCCAGATGATGCCCAGTCCCACCATGAGTGTCCAGCCTTGGTGCAGGCTGGGCATGGCGGCATATGGGTTGTAGTAGTGTTGGGCGGTGTTGTCGTTTGCGTTCCAATAGACTGGCAGGGTATCGACGAAGTTGAGATTTAGTCCACATCTAATGGGGTCTACAGCGCCGTCGAAAAACCGGGGAGGGGCAACCGGATAGAGCGCGAAAACCATGAATGCCAGGGCAGCGGAGATGACAAATGTGGTGCGGAGTATCTTATACTTCGGACGGTGTCTCCAGTAGGCCCAGATGCCGAACATGATTAACACAGGATAGTAGAAAAAAGTATAAAGGGAATTGGCGATATCCGGGCCGATAGAGCTTCCTAGAAAGAAATCCTGAATATCAAGTTCGATAAAAATTCCAATGGCTTTCTCGAAATCGATGATATCCAATGCGTGCTGGCAGGCAGCGGATGTTTTTCCATTAAGGCTTCCCCGTGAGAGGGCGTAGATCTCGTACAATATGACAAGGATAGATATCTCCTTGATGATATCGAACCATAGCTTGTCCCGGTGTGTCTTAATCGCCCGGATGATATATGAAATCGGATTAGCCATTATTTAAGCTTAGCTGTTCATTTTGTTTGAGTCATCATGCCAATCAGATCGTGCCCGTGTTCAATGAACAAACCGGTCGCTTTGCCGGAGTTTTCCGAGAATGATTGGGCCCCATTGCCTTCGAATCCCGGCCCCCACAAAACGAAGGGTACAGGTTCTCTCACGTGAGTCCTGATCTTGATAGGCGTAGGATGATCGGGCATGACGAGCACTCGCAGGTCATCTCTGGTGCGAAGCTGAGAGATAATCAGTTTATCTATTTGCTCAATGGATTTGATTTTCTCGTCGGTCAGTGCCTCATGCCCGGATTCGTCGGGAGCTTCGATATGCGCAAAGACAAGATCGTGATCTTCAAGCGCCTTTAAGGTCCCTTCGCCTTGTGCCGTATAATCGTTATCTATGTTGTCGGTGACACCGGCAATTTTGAGCACGGTCATCCCGGTCAGGCTTGCCAGCCCTTCCAACAGCCCTACCCCGGAGGTCATGGAGGCTTTCAATCCAAAACGCTCGGAGAACGAAGGGAAATCCGTTATTCCTTTGCCGCCCCAGAAAAGCCAGATCGTCGATGCCGGCAGTTTGCCTGCATTTCTGCGCTCGGCGTTTACGAGATGATTTTCTAAAACCGCTTTGGATTTTTCCATCAGTTCAAGTAGAAGTTCGCTGCCGGAACCGGTGGGCAACTTTCCGGCAACAGGTTGGTCGGAGATATCGTGGGGTGGGGTGCATTCAGCGCCAAGGCAATCGAGGCCGTTTTTAATGGTAAGAATATGGCGATACCCGACTCCAGGGCGAAAGCGGATTTGCTCATTTCCTAATTCTGCGTTCAGGGTTTCGATGATAGGATGCGATTCGGCATCGCTGATGTGCCCGGCATTGAAGCTGCGCATCTTTCCGGCTTCGATGGTCACGAAGTTGCAGCGGAAAGCCACTTCATTTTCTTCGAGTTGCAGGCCAAGACTTTTGGCTTCAATGGGACCTCGCCCGGTAAAATAGACCGCGGGATCGTAGCCCATGATGGACATGCAGGCACAGGCGCTCGAAGGTTCCATGCCTTCCGGTACCGTGCTGGCCAGCCCGACACGACCCTCTCTGGCCATAGCGTCCATGTTTGGTTTGCGGGCAAGCTCAAAGCAGGTTTTGCCACCACGATCTTCAAGAGGCCAGTCAGCAGCGCCATCAGGAATCACAACAGCGTATTTCATATCTCTATATTACTGGCTGGCCCCGTTGAATTGCAAACCGGCCACTCCGACGACAATCAATCCAATCGAAATTATTTTAATCAGACTGAACGGTTCTTTGAAGTATGTCATCCCGATGATGCTTATTATCACAATTCCCAGCGCAGCCCATACGGCATAGAAATAGCTGATATCCATCCGTTTGACAGCTATGGCAGCGGCAGCGAAAGACAGGCCGTAGAAAATGAAAATAAGAATGGATGGTGTTGTTTTTGAGAATCCTTCTGAAAGCTTCAGGCAGGTGGTTCCCCCAACCTCAAACATAATTGCCAGGGCGAACATCAACCAGTGCAAATCTCACCTCCTTTGCGGTTCTTATCTTTTACAAAAAGGAACATTGTCACGGATATAATTGCCAGCGCAGCCCCGTAAATGAAGGTTGTTTCCGGGTTAAACTCATCCCACAGAATTCCGGCTATGAATCCCCCTGGCAGGGCTACCAATCCTACGGCAGTGTGGAACGTTCCCAGTGCGGTTGCTTGGAGATGGGCAGGGGCCAGATCAACTACAAAAGCTCTTTGCGCTCCGTCGATCAGAGCGAAGAAGATGCCATAGATTCCGAAGAACAGCAGGAGGGTCCATGTGTTCGAGGTGAAGATCAGTCCGAAGGAAATTAGCGCAAACAGCGTATACCCGGCCATCAGAATGGGCTTTCTCCCGATTTTGTCCGAAAGCACTCCGGAGGGGATGGTGCAAATTGCGTAGATGACATAAAACAGAACGTATACAAGGATGGTGTTTTTATCCGTGAGTCCGATATCCAATGCTTTGAGGAGAAGGAAAGCATAACCAAAGTGCCCCAGTGCGAATATCGCCGAAACTATGATAAATATTCTCAGATTTGTTGGCAATGCCTGCAGACTCAGTTGGATTGAAGGCTGGACGCTTGCTTTTTGTGTTTGCCGGATCGGTTCCTTAACGAAGAGTACCGCCAAACTGGCAAGAAGTCCCGGCACAAAGGCGAGTAGGAAAATATCCTCATAATCCCAGATATTAAGCAACCCAAAAGCGATGACAGCTCCCAAAATCGATCCAATCCCATCGGCAGCCCGGTTAAAACCGAATGCCTTACCCCTCACAGATTCCGCTGACGATTCGGCAATTATGGCATCCCTTGGCGCAGTTCTCAAACCCTTACCAATCCTTTCAATTATTCGGATGAAAAGCACTAGTCCCCAAATGCTGGCGAAGGCGAAGAGGGGCTTGGTAAGCGAAGAAAGGGAATATCCGAGTAGTATGAAGGGTTTTCTCCTCTTGATCCTGTCAGACCAGTATCCGGACACCACTTTTAGAATGGAAGCGGTTGATTCGGCGGCGCCTTCAACTATACCCACGGTATAAGCGCCAGCGCCGAGAACGGTGGTCAAATACAGAGGAATCAATGGGAAGACCATCTGGCTGGAAAGGTCAGTGAACAGGCTGACAACTCCCAATAAAAGGATGTTTCTGCCGATGCCTTTGAAGAAGCTTTTTTGCGGTTCCATTTATTTCGTGGTTCTGTGTATAGCTGCCGCGCCAAGCAGCAGTCGATTGAAACTGACTTCAGAGAATCCGGCCTGACGTATGATATCGGCTAATTCCTCTGCGCTGTAGAATCGACGCATAGAATGAGAGAGATAAGTGTAGGCTGCTTTTGATCCGGAGACCATTCTCCCAATCGGGTAAACCGTCAACTTTACATAAAGGTGAAACATGATTCGAATGAGCCTGTGCCTCGGCTGGCTTGTTTCCAGATTCACGAAAACACCTTTCGGTTTCAGGATGCGGTGAAATTCCTCAAAACACTTCAGGATGTTGCCTTTGCCGGAACTATCGATGTTTCGTGAGGCAAACGAAAGCGTGATGGCATCGATAGAATTATCAGCAATGGGAAGATGAGTTGCTTCGGCGAGCGCAAAATTGATGCCTTTCAGCTTCGGTTTTTCCGTGGCCTTTTGCATCATCGGAAGTGAAAAATCTGTAGCTACAACCTGCGTTCCTTCAGGCGCCAGTCGATAAAGACTGGCGGCCATCTCGCCGGTACCGATTCCCACATCCAGCCAGCAGGTTCCGCCTGAAGCAACGGCCATCTTGGCAGCCTGCCTGCGCCAGAGAATATCCATTCCAAAGGTCAGCAGATGGTTGAGGAATTCGTAGGTCGGCGGGACCTCGGTGTACATTCTTTGCAGACCTTTGGGCACAATGCTCCTCAATTACCCTGTGGTCGCCGCATGCTTTCCTGCCTGTCTACCCGAGAACACACAGTGAGCTACTGCCAATCCGCTCACATATCCGTTGGATGGTATTCCGGCGGCGTTTCTGCCAGCTGCATACAAACCTTTAATAGCAGAGCCATCTTTGCGTTTCACTTCCGACGTTTGCTCATCCACAGCCAGCCCGCCGAGGGTAATGGTAGCACAGGGGAAAACCATGTTACTCAGTTCACAGTTTACGGCATAAAAAGGTGGAGTGATGAGCGGTTGAACATGATGGACCGCTTTGCCCATTGCATCCGCATTTCCATTTCCCGCGGCCTCGTTGTACGAATCGATGGTGCCCTTTAACTTGTCGACCGGGATGCGACACTTTTTAGCGATCTTTTCAATCGAATTAGCCTTCTTTCGGTTTAAATATAGGTTGACAAGAGCGGTCAATGTCTGGAACCAGCGATTTCTACTCTGGCCAATATCGTTACGGACTGTCTTCCAGATTTCGGAATCGATCACGAACCATCCTTTTCCGCCGTGCTCTTTGACCATATATCGGCCCATTTGGGCACCGTATAGTTGTTCATTACAGATGCGCTTGCCCTGCTGATCGACGAGGATGCCTTTAACAAATGATTCCGGCGGTGTGATAAAACGCCATGCTGAAACGCTGTTCATGTAGGCAGTTGCACCACCCTGTTCTTCGCCCAGCTTTATACCGCTGCCGTTATCGCCAATAGTTCCGAGAGGTGGCCCGGGAAGATAATCCGGCGCAATAGCCTTTATCATCTTCCTGTTGAATACGAATCCTCCTGCCGCCAGAATAACGCCTTTTCGGGCGCGGACTCTAATTGTGCGTCCCCTGATTTCCAAAAGGGCGAAAAATGCACTAGAGAGTTTGTTAAGTGGCGGAAAGCCGATGGCGACATAGCGCATTTTGTAATTAATATAACTGGAG
>Ga0180432_10004867_pt1 | contig 18158 bp, 15 predicted proteins | sample SS_ome_10_FD_132414 | JGI IMG/M metagenome (GOLD analysis project Ga0180432, IMG submission 132414) | Hypersaline lake sediment archaeal communities from the Salton Sea, California, USA - SS_1_MS_2 metaG | ecosystem: Environmental > Aquatic > Non-marine Saline and Alkaline > Hypersaline >...
CCCAGCGTGCTGGACGACGGCCGGTTGATCTACATGCGCTGGGAATACGTAATGAAGGCCTTTAACACCCTGCAGTATCTTTGGACCGTCTATCCCGATGGTAGCCGCGCCCAGTTGGCCTATGGCGACCATTTTGCTTTTGCCGCGGGGCCTCAGAGCTTTATCGAACCACGCCAGATTCCCGGTACGGGCAAGGTTGTCACCACCGGGGCGGCACATCATGGTTCGGGGGGCGGCCCCCTTTGCCTCGTGGACCTTGCCCAGAACCGCGGTGGGCCCGAGGGCATGGTGAATCTGACGCCCGAGGTTGGTTATCCCGAACATACAATCAGTCCCGGCAGTTCCGAGGGCGGTTGGTACGCAAGTCCCTGGCCACTTTCGGAGAAGTTCTTCCTCGTTTCGTACACGCCCGAAACGGGACATCAGACAAAGGACTATGCAATCTATCTGATGGATGCGTTCGGGAATAAGGAACTCATCTATCGAGATGAGAACCTGGCGTGCTATTCGCCCATACCTTTGCGTTCGCGGCCGCGGCCGGCCATCCTGCCGGGTGACGCTGACCAACGCGATGCCGAAAAGCCGGGGACGCTGATCGTGGCCGACGTCTACCAGGGCCTGCCCGCTTCGGCACGCGGCACGGTAAAATACTTGCGTGTTCTGGAAACCCCTCCGAAAGAGGTGCACTGCGCGCCGCGACAGAACGATATGGGTGTGGGGTCCGGCTGGAGTGCACGTGTCGTTCTGGGAACGGTGCCTGTCGAGCCGGACGGTTCGGCCCAGTTTCGGGTGCCGGCTGACCGCATGATCTTTCTGGAGGCGTTGGACGAGGATTTTCTGGAAATCCGGCGGATGCGCAGCGCCCTGACCACTCGTCCGGGAGAAGTGGCCGCCTGCATAGGCTGTCACGAACCCTTTGGGCAGGCACCGCCCAACCGCCCTGTGATGGCTATGGAGCGTCCGGTGCGGGATATCACACCGCCGCCCTGGGGTGTGATGGGGATGGACTTTGCCAAAGTCGTTCAGCCGGTTCTCGACAGGCACTGCATCAAGTGTCACGACGGCTCGGAGGCGCAGGGCAAGGCCTTTGACCTGCGAGGCGACACCATGGTGACCGCGCCGGTCTGGCAGGACAAAGACGAAGGTCCTCAGCACGTTGTGTCGCGTTCTTTTTTGAACCTGCTCGCTCACGTCGAGTATGTAAAACTCGGCGGCTGGTCGCTCTCGAACCTGCCCTTGGAGGCCTACGCGACCGGTTCCTACAAGAGCCCGCTTATGCACATGCTGCGCAAAGGCCATCAGGACGTTGAACTGACTACCGCGGAGTGGCGAGCGCTGGCCGCCTGGATCGACTGCAACGCTCCCTACTACGGCGGATGGGAGGCGTTCCCGTTGACAGATGGCGGGATGTAGACTGCTAGTGTCTGATAAGGACGTAGCAGGCAGGAATCGATGGGTAGTTGGCTACGATGAGCTAGCGTCCCTTGGGTGCAACGTCGTGGTGAAACAAGTGACAGGCTGGAAGAGGCGATCGATTTACACCGCAGCACAGTGGCCTTAGCAGACAAACCAAGACGCAGCAACGAACGGCGTTATCGCACGGCCAGACGCTTGCCCGACCAAAAAAAACGGGCCGCATACAGTACGGCCCTTTTTCACCAATACGCCACCGGGGACTTGAACCCCGAACCCACGGATTAAGAGTCCGTTGCTCTGCCAATTGAGCTAGTGACGCGACCGAAGTGTAGCACATCAAGAGCCTGCTGGCAAGGGGTTTGCGAGAAATTTTGTGCAGGAATTCGCTGTTTGTTGGGACAGGCGGGCCAACTCTGGGGAGCCTGGCGGCGCTACGCAACCTCACAGCCCGGGTGGCCACAGCGACAGGTGCGCGCAATAGCCCCCAAAAAAAGCCCTAATCGTTTGAAAAGCATAGCTTTACGAAGACTGTGCTCAATGCCCAAATCCCTATTTCCGCCGGGACGCAACGCCGAGACAAGCCTGTTCACCAAGCGGTGGGACAACCGCTCGTGACGAGCGAAGAGCCGCCGGTAATTTCGCTCATCGGGTATCCGACCGGTGGGCAGGCCGTGCAGGGCCAATCACTCCGGCATTGCCCATTTCTGCTCCTGCTTGATGAGCCGTTGTTGGAAGAACATGCCGGCGGCCGTGGGAACCACCACAAACGTGGCCAGCAGAAACATGTTGCCATCGAGTGCCCGGGCGAGATGATCGCCCAGATTGGGGTAGGCGCCAATCAAGGCCAAGCCACCTGTTACGATGAAGCTGGAGCCCTGTAAGCAGGTGAACAACATGATGGAGGTTTTGTACGAGCTGAAGACCAGCAAGCCACCCGCGACAAGGCCGGCCAGTGCTCCGCACCAGATCAGAGGCTGGGGCAAGCCGATAAGCAGCCATAGGGCCCCGCCGAGAATGCCCCCGGCCAGTGCTCCCAGGATGGCGATGGAGTACTTCATGAAGGGCCAACAGAACAGGCTCATCAGGGTGGCACCCATAAGCCCGCCCCACAAGGCCGAGCCCAGCTGACCGCCAAAAAACATGCCGGCATACAGACCGATGGCGGCAAAATTGATGACGACCAAGGCGCGGAACATGCGCCAGCCGTAGAGCACGTAAATGAACCCAAAGGCAATAAAGACGGCCGCCTCGAGCCAGGAGATCTGGCCGATGCACTCCCAGATGCGGTTACAGTCGATTTCGGTCAGAAAGGCAGAAGGAATGACGCCATTGGCGCCTGTGCCGCCTCCGCTGTCTCCGTTTGTCTGTGCCAAAAGCCGCAATGCCACGTTCATAATTAGCCTTCCTTCTTTTCAATGACCAGCCGTTTTTGTCTGCTACGGTGAGCAGCGGCCAGCATCAACTGTACCAGTGACCCGAAAACGACCATTCCCACGGCCAGCACGGCGAGTTGCTTAGGGCGACTTTCCAAGGCGGAAAACACCGCCACACCTTTCGCAAAAAACAGTGCCATCATGCCGCCCAGCACGCCGGCCGTCCCGACAATGCTGCAACAGACAGCCATGAGAATCTTCTTTAGCAGCAGGCCCAGGATAAGACCGCCAGCGGCCCCTACCACGAGCCACATTAACAGCCACCACTTGTTTTGCGATGCTTTTGCCCTTACGTCTTGGAGAATCGCACCGAAACGGTCACGGCCCGAGCCGTCGGTAATTCCCCAGAGGGCCTGCGGCGCTGCCCCGGGCGAGAGATCCTCGAGGTGCTCATAGAGACGTTCTTCGGCCGTAATGCCTGTTGAATCCACCGGTACGAACGTGGAGCCCAGGTAGGTCGTTCCGACGACCAGGGCGAAAATAATCGCCGCCAAGAGCAAGAGAATCATGTTCTGAAACAGCATGGCCGCCACCGCGAACAACAGTGCCCCAGCCACGATCGCCACCGGCAGCCTTATGTTGAACCACGAACTGGCGAACAGGGCCACCGCCGCACCAAGGACCGCTCCGAGCACGCCCACGACAAACGACGCATGTCTGGCGCCCCCGAGCCAGAGAAAGAGGCCCAGTACAACGGCCAAGCCGCCCGGGATCGCCAGGTGCCACCACTCCAACTGCAGAGCGGCATTTTGAATTCGTACCAATAAAGGGTTCATCACACTCGGATTGTTGCGCATCCCGAAGGATGTCTAGAGAAATCGTCGCCACTCACACTCATTTGGCGGATGTGCGTCACTGCCGCTTGGCGCCACCGCTCTCGGCCGGGCTGCCGCTCGACACGACCGCAGGCACACAGGTCTATTTGCCATGCGCGCATACAGACCGACCCAGTCACATCTGTTCATCTATCGACTCCTTGACGCTTTACAGGCCAGTTATTGCCAATATTTCCTTAGGCTGCTTATCTCGCCGGGGCCTGCCGGAAAAGCCCCGTGAGCAGAAAAATGAATCAGGCGGAGGCGGACAGGCAAACCGATTTGACTGTAAATCGTATCAAAATAAACATTTACAGTAGCCCCTTGCGGCGGCAAGGTCGCCCAGGCACGCGGATAAATGGTAAAAAAATCCCAAATTCCTTGTGGACCCACCAGTTGACGGTACAATAATGTACTGTCTGGGTGCCCTTGGATGATTGTAGACGGGGAAGTACCTGCGTCAGTTCAGGGGCTTATTCTTAAGGAGGCATATACTATGCTGCGTAAAGTCTTGGTTGCTGCTGTCTGCTTGGCGTTTGCTCTGTGCACCGGTATGGGCTGCAAGAAAGAAGAGTCTCCGAAGGCACCCACCAGCATCGGCGACGTCGTCGATGAGGGCAAGGAAGCTGTCAAGGAAGTCGAGAAGGAAGCCGAAGGCGCTATCGACGAGGCCAAGAAGGCCGCCGACAAGATCGCCGAGTAGCCGGGGTCTCCCTGTTCGGCTGTATCCTTTGATCCAATGTAAGGATGAGAAAGCAACTAGAGTCCAGCTCAGAGTCAGGTTCCACGCACTGGTGCCTGGCTCTGGGCGAAGGCTCTTAGCTGGGGGCAAACGTGTACGCTGTGCCTGGGCCCGGCGTGCTCTGGTGGGTTCTACGTCGCGTCAAGGCACTTGCCACAGCCATTTGCTGACGAACAAAGCCAAGTCGTGCACATCAACCACGCCGCTCTCGTTGAGGTCTCCACGAAGGGGGGCCCCCGTTCTCAGGTAGTCATGGGCGACGACGGCATAGTCCATCATATTGACGGCACCGTCCGGGCTCAGATCGTTGGGATCGCCCGCGGTCGATAGCGACTTGCTGGCCTCGGCCGTGTTGCCGTACGCGCCCTGGTTCACCCGCAGGCCGTTGGGGTAGAGCTCACCGCTCCAGGACGAGGCTGGGTCGCCCGCGTCAACACAGGGGCTGGTGCAGGGGTCCAACTGCCAGAGGTCCAGGGTCGGATGCCAGCGGCCCGCCTCGCTGGTCAGGTGAAAATCACCATCGTACCATTGATCGTCCGCCTGCTCCGCTGGCGTGCCGTTCGGGTCCCAATAGCCGGGACTGACAAAACATGGATCGGCGACAAAATTGCCCTCGCCAGGCCAGGCAATAGGCAGGTTGCTGTATCGCAGCACAACTGTCGAGCCATCCAACGCCGTGATGCCCACCTCGCCCTCACCAAGAATACTGTTGGTGATGACGACCGTGCTCGGGTAAGCCAGGAGAAGTGAGCTGCTGACCAGGTGACTGTCTCCGTCCAGGTCGCGGTTGCCGACGAGCGTGCAATTCGTCAGGGTGACAGTTGACCCGTCGCCATCCCGGTCGTTGTAGTGGTAGAGTCCGCCTCCAGACGTCGCCGTGTTGGCCAGCAGGAGACAGTTCTCTAACGTTGTATAGCTAAGCGCGTCGGCCGTGCCGGTGCTGTAATCGTAAACCCCGCCGCCATTTTCCCCCGCCGTGTTGCCCCGCAGCGTGCTCTGCTTGAGCTGGGTACTGCTGCTGTCGTTGTGCATCGCCCCTCCGTTCACGCTGGCGTGGTTCTCCACGAACTCGCAACGGCTGTACTTGGCCTCTGACGCAAAGTGGGTGACCGCTCCGCCAGCCCATTGAGCGTAGTTGCCCACAAAGTCGCAGTCAATCAGAGTCGGTTGGCTGCGATCACTCGCCAAAGCTCCCCCGCAAAACGCCCGGTTGGCTTCAAAACGACAATTCACCAGCGTCGCCTGCGACTCCACACAGCGCATGCCACCGCCCCAGTTGAGCACACCGCCGGCTTGTCCGTCCGCATTGCCGCCGCGAATCGTTACCCCGTCGAGCACCGCCGATGCCGTGGCGGCGCTGCTGGTGACAACATGATAACTGTTGTCGTCATAGTGGTCCATGTTTGGCTCGTCGTTGCTTTGCAAGTCACCCGACAAAACAGTCTCAAAAACAGCCGGGTCTCGCAAGTTGGGCTCCGGATGCCACACGCCCGCGTAACCACCTTTGATATGAACGGCATTCTTGAGACAAAAACTTGCCTTTCGGTCTCCCAACGCCACGGCTGCCCCCACGTCGGGCCGGTACGTTCCGGCCGCGATACGGATCTCGCCTCCCGGTGATGCAGCCAAGGCATCCTGGAGCGACACGAACGCGTTATGCCAGCTACTGCCGTTCCTGGCCCCTGCGAAGACCTGCCCGTCTACATAGAGCACGCTTGCTGCCGTTGCTGGGGCGGCCCCTTCATAAACGCCCATATCCACCACCGGCGCGGCGCCCAAGCCCGTGTCAGGAATGTTCGGGTCATCGGCAAAACGCGCTTGCCCCGCCAGATCCCACGGTATCTGCTCCGACCGCCTGCCGTCGCCGTCTACGTCGCCAAGGTCGATAGGCAGCGCCCCGCTGTCGCCTGCGTCTATACACGGCGAATTCGGGCGTAAACGCACATTGTCGTCACCCGTCCCGTACACGCCATCTGCCCCATCGGCATCCACAAAATCAGGGTAGGCCACAATATTGCCCCCGCCTGCAAATGTCGTTAGTCCTTCCACGCTGGTGTAGCGCACCACAGCGGTGCCGCCGTGAATCTGGCTTTCCTCTGTCGATATACCAAAGGGCGCCGTGTTGTGCCACACGATACAGTTGGTCAAGTACACGGAGCTGTCCGCATTACGAAAGCCCCCGCCGAATCCCACCGTGCCCGCAGCATTGCCCACTACGGTGCAATTGACCAATCGCGGCGCGCTTTCCTGCGCGTTCATCATCGCTCCGCCGTCCCACTGAACCGCGTGATTGCCCAGAAACATGCAATTCGTGAAATGAGGGCTGCTCGCGTCATTAAAGACCGCCCCGCCGCTATAGTCCGCCACGTTGCCCCGAAAGCTGCAGTTGAAATATCGTGCGGTACTGCCGCCCACATTCGCCACCGCGCCGCCTTGGCCTGCCACGTTCCCCACAAACACACAATTGACGATAGCTGGCTCTCCCCCCACGTTAAGGAGCCCACCTCCCCGGGGCAGCACGCCCGATGCCTGGCCCCCTGTGACCACCACACCATCCAGAATTGCCGTTACCGTCAACCCCGTCGATGTCACCACATGAAAGGCATTGTCGCGGCGGCTCGGGGCCGTCAACAGAGAGTCCCAGTCGAGACTGCAGGGATCGTTGCCCAGCAAATCTCCCGTCAATACGCTCGCATACCCCGTCAAGTCACGCGCGTTCGGATCACCGCCCCGGCTGCCCGCGTAGCCCCCGCGGACTCTTACCCCCGCTTTCAACGTAAACGTCTCGTTGGGGTCACCGCTCGTTGCCCCGGCCCCCTGGTCGGGCCGATAACGCCCCTGTGCCAACCGAAGCTCGTCACCGCTTGTCGACTCCGCCAAGGCCTGCCGCAGAGTCACGTAAGCATCGCCCCACGTCTCGCCGTTGCCGTTGCCCCCGGCGTTTGGATCGACATACAGTGTCCGGCCTGCACACGCGGGCGCAATCGCCAACAATAGCGTCACCGCAAACGCGCGCAGCATCACTTACCTCCGTACCTCCTGGGGCTTGGACGCCTCGATCTCTCCTGAGAACCGCGACGCCAACCCCCTGACCATCTATTATATCCACGCCATGCCACTTTTGCGCAAGGAAACTGGGCCGTCCATAGCTAAAAATCTCAATAGTAGACAATGTCCCTCGCGCCTCAGCGTTCCATCACCTGCCACCGCTAATCGCTGCCAAACCACTGCTCCAACAACAAGCCCATGTCCGTCGCTTCCACGGCCCCATCCAGGTTCATATCCACCCCCGCGCACCAATCGGGCTCACCACAATCATCAGCCAGCCACCAATCCGCTAAACGTGCAACGTCCGATAAGTCAGTGTCTCCGTCGCCATCAAAGTCTGCCCGCCGAAAGCCCACAAAGTCCTGCTCTGTCAGGTTATTCATCACCGCGGCCAAGTAGGCCCGCTCGGTGGGCTCAAACCACCATCCCTCCTTATTGGCCTCCACCGCTCCGCCGCCCCAGCCCAACGGCACGTGCAGAATGTAGGAACCATCCAGCTCACTCAGCGCACTGACACCGCCCGGATCGGCTTCCAGTAGCACCCCGCCGATGCCATGTCCGTCAAAGGTCCGCACGTGACCGCTGACCGTCACGTGGCAGCCGGTGTTGGCCGTCGCGCTGCTCGCAGCGGAGTAATCGCTCATGCCGTACGCGTTGTACGCTCGCACCGCAAAGTAATACGGCGTTAGCGGGTCCAACCCACCGACTGTGGCCCCCGTGACGTTGCCCACATCCGAGCCCGACGCCGGTAAACCGTCCTGCGCTGGCACATAAGGCGGGCCGGCCGCCGCTTCCTGATAGTCAACGACGTAGCCCGTTGCACCTGTTACGGCCGTCCAGGTCAACACCACTTGGCCGCACGAGGCTCCCGCATCAGCAGAAATCGCTGCCACTGCAGCGGGTGGACTGACCGCCTCAAGGGCTGCTGCCGCGTTGACAATGCCCGCCCCCAGATCACGCCCGTCTGCATACGCACTGGCCGTCGCCGTCATGACTGCCAGTTTCTCTGGGCCTGACAAAGCCGGGTAATACGACTCCAGCAGCGCCGCCACCCCGCACACATGCGGCGCCGCCATCGACGTGCCACTGAGCAGACCCATGTACATAGCAGATGGATCCGGATCGTCTGGGTCGTGAAACGTGCTCATGATGTCCACCCCAGGCGCTGCGATATCAACCCACGAACCGTAATTCGTAAACGACGCGCCGGCGCCCGTGGCCCCTGTCGCAGCCACGTTGACCACCCCGGCCTTTGCGCCGAGATAGTCAGCAGTGCTCCCTGCATCGTTGCCCGCGGCGTGAATCACCATCACGTCCTGACCGAGCACATAGTCCACCGCCGCGTCGAGCCCGCCCGTATTGGAGCTGCCCCAGGAGCAATTCACAGCCGTCACACGCTCGCCCCGGGCCGCCATGGCCCCGACATAGTACAACCCCTCTGCGGCGGCATCCATTCGCACCAGAGCGGTCTCATTGCCCGTTACCTTGGCCCGATACCCGATACGTAAGCACATCACGCGGCACCCGTTGGCCGCTCCGTACAGGCTGCCGTTCGCGAATCCCCCAGCAATACCGGATACAGAATAGCCGTTATTGGTGATGGCCGCGATCGTGCCCGCGATATGCGTGCCGTGCCCCTCCCCGTCGGCAGGGTCGTTGTCCGCTTCTCCGCAGTCCGCGTCCAGACACACAATACCCGGCCCCCCCGTTTGCGCCACAAAATCCCACCCGACAACATCGTCCACGTACCCGTTGCCGTCGTTGTCCACTCCGTCGCCGGGTGTCTCAGCGGCATTGACCCAGACATTGCCCTGCGTGTTATTGTCTGCCGGGCCCGGAGGGTTCGTCCCGCCCAGGTCCGTGTGGGTGTATTTCACCCCCGTGTCCAGCACCGCCACAATCACATCCGGGTCCCCCGTTTCGCGGTCCCACGCTTGCGGTGCGACAACACCGTAGTTGGCCCAGTAATGCCACTGATCATAAGGAAAACTCGACGGCGGATCGTCGTAATAGGTGTCATTGGGCGTCAGATAGACGCGATGCACTCCAATTGGCTCGACATGCTCGATGCTCGGCTCCGTCCGATAAGCCCGCATCGCCTCACCAAGTTGCCCCCGGCTGAACCGCACCTTGTAGTGACGGCTCAGACGTCGTTCGTTTGCCCCCCGCCCTGCCTCAGACGCCCGAACCGCGAATTGACGGGCAACACCCGTGACGCCGAACTGCTCACCGAGTCTGTCCATGCTGCTCAAGCCCGTCAGCACACGCCCACTTGGCCCAGGCCTCTGCTGCAACGGCGATACACTCTCCGCCAGCACGACAATAAACTCGTTGGGTACATACCCCACCAGCGACGAGCCACCCGCCAGACTGCCGGCAGCGGCCCTCTCCCCTGCCAACGCCGAAGGGCACCCCGTCAACACCAACCCCAGCACCATATACGGGATGACCGCGTTCATCCATCCCTCCTCCGGGTAATGCTGCTGCTTCCCTGCCAAGAAAACACCAGCTGGCGAGCTCGCATGCTGCTCGGGGATCCTTCCCGTGTCGCCACGCCAGAGGCCGAACGACCTTAGACCTTTCTAATATAACAAAAGACACCCGCCCTACGCAACCCGTTAATCCAAAATGCTTTACGCCAGAACCCCTCTCCCACCCACCTGCCTGCACAGCATGAGAAACTCCCGGCCCGCCAGGCACGCCAACTGCTTGCCCAGCCCAAGCCCGCATCTTGACATCGAACCGGTAATTCCCAGACCCCTCTCTCCCTTTTGCGCCTATCCCCGAAAAGAAAACACCGGAGCGAGCGCGTAAGCCGAGTTCTGTTCCCGCAAATCCGTTCGACCCTGCGCGTTTACGTATCGAGCCCACCTGGCAAAAACCAGGCTGCCCACGAAACGCGCAGACGGCGAGTAGAACGGATGTGCAGGGGCGGCCATTTATCTCGACCGACGGTTACCCGCCGGCTCGCCTTGCGGCAGCGGCCTACCCGTGCCTCAAACGCGTCGGGCTAACGCTTGGCACTGTTTGGCCTTGCAGGAGGTGGGGTTTACCCTGCCAACGCCGTCACCGACGTCGCGGTGCGCTCTTACCGCACCATTTCACCCTTACCCCGCACTGGTTTGTATCATGCTGTCGAGCAAGACCGACCCATCCCGATCATGGCCCAAACCTTGCTGGCTCTCGACGGCCCAACACAAACCAGTGCGCGGCGGTATCTTTTCTGTGGCACTTTCCCGAGGATCGCTCCCGGTGGCCGTTAGCCATCACCTCGCCCTGTCCTGCTCGGACTTTCCTCCCATCCCGCCAGGGGATGAGCGACCGCCACACCCACTCCGGTGTTCACCTCATTATACCACAAACCGCCCGACAGACTAGCACCGGCTGGCGAGCACGTATCACCGCCGCTTATCACCCCTGGTGAAAGGCAGACGCAACGGCTTCAACGACCGCAGGTGCGCACGCAGCGGCGAGTGAATCTTCGCATACCAAAGACCGATTCCCACGCACCCCACAAAACACAACCCATTCCACACCATCAGCCACCAGGGCCTCCACCACGCGCCGGTATACGCCTCGCAGAAATCCGACCCGCCCCACAGCAGAAATACAAAACCGGCCGATGCACAAAAGGCCCGATGCTTCTCACGCCGATGCAACGCGGGAACAAGAAAAAACAACGAAACCCCCACCCAAAACGCCCCCTCAATCATATTGCCCCAAAAGACGAAACCAGCGTCCATCTTATCTCTTTGTCTGGGTTACCAGGATCACCAACTCCTCTTCCGCTGCTGCCTTGAGAGACGCCTCCACACCCGCCGCCAAGTGCAGCCAGACCCCCGGCTGCAACATCCGCCGTGTCTCCTCGATCGTCACCCTGCCCCGCCCCCGAAGCACCGTCAACGTCGCTTGACTAGACAGTGGCCCCCAGTCATACCGCTGACGTGTGCCCAGACACAACAGCTCACTCAAGAGACCTTCCGACTCATGCAAGACCTGACGCACCGGCTGGCTTGCATCAAAACGCACCACCTTGGGCAACAACGAAGCCGCCAGAACCCCCTCGCCCTCTGCCTCCGTCGCTGGTTGCGCTGTCCCAAAGAGCCCCACCTCGCCCGACGCGCCTCCCTCTGGGCACGAAACCGCCTCCCCCTCCGCCGCGTCCCCCACATCTTGCCCCGCGTCCAACGCCTCGTTCACCAACGCGTCCGCCTCAGTGTTCTGTTCACGCCGAACGTGCCGCACCACCGCTTTTGCAAAACGAGACATAAGCGACGTCACTTGCGATTGAAGTGGTTTGAGCTGAGCGTTCTTGACCCGATACTGACCGTTGACCTGCTTGACCACCAATTCACTATCGCAGGCAATATCCAGCTCCTTGCCCCCGAGCCCTTCGGCAATCTGCAACGCGTGAATTAACCCCTGATACTCCGCTACATTATTGGTCGTCTTGCCCAGCACAAAGCCCCCGCTATAGACCGGCTCGCCCCGCTCGTTACAAATAAAAATCCCTGCCGCCGCAGGACCAGGATTGCCGCGGCTCCCACCATCGGTCGATATTCTCAGACGCATTACCGTTCCCCTAGTGCGTGGGTTCCTGCATGAGCTTCTTGTCCAACACCAGGATTCGCCCGCACGAAGGACACGTCACCACCTCATCACGCGTCATCAGCGAATTGACAGATTCGAGCGTCACGCTCATATAACAACCCCCGCACGTGTGATCGCTCCGCTTGCCGTTCAGCTGCGAGACCTCAGCCAACACTTCCCCGTTGAACCGGTCCGCAAGACGCTCAAAAAGGGACAATTCCTTACTCGGCACGTTCGCTGCCGCATCGTTACGCCGCGACAGCAAGCCCACGATTTCCTTATCCAAGCCCGCCTGCTTCTCGGCCGCCTCTGCCCGTATCGTTGCGAGACGGCCTTCTTCCTGCGCCACCGACTCCTCGATCTCCTTACACGCAATCCGATCAGCGTCAATCTGACTCAACAGCGACAAAATCTGATCTTCCAGCTTGGACTTGTCCGCCTTCTCCGTATTGATACGCGTCAGAATCGCGCTGTAGTCCTTGTTTGTTCGCGCTTGATTGAGCGCTAAACGCAGCTTGGCGATATCCTCATCCCCGCTCTTGAGCTCCAATTCCAGCCGGTCGTGCTGCAGACGCGTCAGCTTGATCTCTTCGTGTTTGGCGGCCACCGCTTCGGTCAAACGCTGGATCTGTTGCTCCTGCCGACGGACAACCTGCTGAGTTTGTCTGAGTCGTTGCTGTTTCTTGCGTAACTCGGTCTCTATTGACTGTAAACTGACCAGAGAACTCAAAAGCGGACCCATGACTCTCCTCTACTGCTTTAGCTCAATCTATGCACTTTTCACTTCACCCCGACTGCGGCCCGCCCCCGCACGCCTCAAGAACCGCTCGCCATGCTTATTATCCCAAGGCAACGGCCAAATGCAAGCAGGAAAATTCACGAAATTACTCCGCCTCGCCTGCATCCCCTCGACCCCGCCAATTACCCAGACGCTACGCGGGCCCTTACGTCGCCACCATGGGCACACTCGCACAGCCCCGTGACGAGCTCGCTACATATCATTGACCCGCCACTAACGCTGCCGTATAACACTACCCGGCCCTGATGGCCCAATGCCTTACTGGCCTCCCGCACCGTCCAGACCGCCAGAACAAACCACTGCTAGCGAGCCCTGCCCATGGAGTTGACAACCAAAGAAGATAGTGACGGTGTCGTCTTCGCCGTCAAGGTCGTCCCCGGAAGCTCTCGCACCGCTCTGGCGGGCCTGCTGGGCTCCGAACTCAAAGTCACCGTAGCTGCCCCCCCAGAAAAAGGCCGCGCCAACAAGCAATTGCTCCAGTCGCTCGCCAAAGCCCTCGGACGCCCGGCCAAAACACTCACCGTTGTCGCAGGTCACACCAGCCCACACAAACAGGTCCGTGTCAAAAACATGACGCGAGACCAACTCCACCAGGCCCTCGAAAGCCTGCTCTGAACATGATCCCACCTCCCACACACACCGCCTATATCGCCCTCGGCAGCAACATCGGCGACCGACCTGCCCTCCTGGCCCAGGCCCTGACACTCCTCGACGAACACCAGCACATTCACCTTTGCCAGGTCTCTACCACCATCGAGACCGCACCCGTTGGCGGCCCTCCCGGCCAACCGGCCTTCCTCAACGCCGCTGCCGAACTCGCCACCCACCTGCCCCCCACCGACCTGCTTGCTGTCATGATCGACATCGAAAACCAGCTCGGACGCCGACGCGACCAACACTGGGGCCCCCGCACCATCGACCTCGACCTGCTCCTCTACGACCACACCGTCCTTGACGAACCGCAACTCAAGCTGCCACACCCACTTATGCACAAAAGAACCTTCGTCATGATACCCCTCGCCCAAATCGCCCCCCACGCTTGGCACCCCCTCCTGCAAAAAACTGCCCAGCAAATACTCGACGATCTCTGCTGAGCCCGATATTGCATGAGCCCACAACGCTGCAGCCCGGCAAAAAAAAACTGAAAAACGAAAAACCGTGAAATATCCGCCCTGAGCTGTTATGCTGGGCCAACCGGCAGCAGCTGCGCCCACCGCCTCGGCGGCAACACGCTCCACCTGTTGCCACGCTCCATTGGGCCGGGCCACGGGGCCCGTTTTCAACAACTTCAGGCTCCGCAAGGATGTGGTATTATGCCTCGGTTAGGACTTATTGCTGTAGCGGGCATCATCGGCGTTGGCAAGACCACCCTCGCCCGACAACTCGCCCACACCTTTGACGCACGCCTCGTCCTCGAAGAATACGACCGAAACCCCTTCCTGCCCGCCCAGCTCGCCGGGGACCCCCACGCCGCCCTGCCCAGCGAACTATCCTTCCTGCTCAGCCGTGCCCGCCAACTCGAAAAACGCACCCTGGCCCACTGCAACACCGTTGTCTGCGATTACCTCTTCGACAAGAACCGCCTCTTCGCCCGCCTCAACCTCACCGAGAGACAATTGGCCATCTACGACGAAGTCGAACAGCCCGTCCGCGCCCTCATCGCCCCCCCCCGAGCCGTCGTCTACCTCCACGACGATGTCGAACGATGCCTCGACCGCATACACCGACGAGGCCGCACCTTTGAACAATCCATTTCCCTTGATTATCTCCGCACGCTTGCCAGCGAATACGACGCCCTCATCGCTGCCTGCCCGCCCGCCGCCGTCTTCCGCATTGACTGCCGCCAACACGATTGCCGCCGAGCCGAAACGGTCGAACATGTCGCCAATCTACTCCGCACCCGGCTTGCATCGCCCTTGCCCTCCGACCACGCCAACTAGCCCGCATCCTTCATGAATTCCTGGCTATGCCGCCATAAACCCATTCCTGCAAGTCGTTTACAAGAAATACGGCAACTCTGGGCGGCAACAGGCCGTTTCAAGCGGGGGTTCTTCCTTCGCTCCAAGGCCCCACGCTCGTTCTCCCGCAGGCATACAAGCCCATACGGCCAGGACCGATAGGGCCGGCAACGCTGCCGCCGGGCCAAAAAAACCGCTGCAAAACGAAAACCCGTGAAAAATGCGGGCTTGCTACTGACCCCTCACGCTACGCCGACCAGCTCGATCTCGAACGTCAACGCCTGGCCCGCTAACGGATGGTTACCGTCCAGCGTCAGCGTCGTCTCACTGATCTCCGTCACTGTCACCGCCACCTGACGGCCGTCAGGCTGGCCCACCTGCAGGCGGTCGCCTACCTTGGGTTCGAGCCCGTCGGGCAACTTCTCCCGCGGAACCTGCACCACCATCTCTTCCCGACGCTGGCCATACGCCTGATCCACCGCGATCTTTGTCGTGGTCTTCTGCCCCTTCTCCATACCTACCACCGCGTCCTCAAAACCCGCGATGACCTGCTTTTCACCAATGGTGAACTCCAACGGTTCCCGCCCGCTCGATGAGTCAAACACCGTCCCGTCATCCAGCGTGCCCGTGTAATGCACCTGAACCTTGTCGCCGCTCTTGGCCTGGGTCATATCGTTCCTTTCCTTTTTTGAGTCCTTGCCGCCCCACTGGCCCAGTCTTTACGCAGACACGATGGGACAAACCTGCTCGCCCGCCGCCACGTTGCTCCCGCTTATACCGCCGCCGCCTCCACCGTGACAGCTAAAAAATCTAAGAGTCCACGCTTTAACGCGTTCTCCCGCATCGTCCACACGAAAATGCAGTACCTCTTAGCAACCTTTTTTGCTTTTACTTTCCATAATATCGGCCTATCTTGGCACTCATGCTGCAAGTTGAAACGGTAAAACAGGTTCGCGAATATGTCGCAAAGGCACGCGCCGCCGGCAAACGCATCGGCCTCGTGCCCACCATGGGCGCCCTCCACCAGGGCCATCTCTCCCTCGTCAAAGCCTCCAAGGCTCAATGCGCCTGCACCGTCGTCAGCATCTTCGTCAACCCCACCCAGTTTGGCCCCGATGAAGACCTTCAGGCCTACCCATGCACACTCGATGCCGACCGACAGGCCTGCCACGACCTGGGCGTCGACCTTCTCTTCGTCCCCACGGTCCAGCAAATGTACCCCCAACCCCAACTCACCTGGGTTAACGTCGACAAACTGCCCGACCACCTCTGCGGCCAATCCCGACCTCAACATTTCCGCGGCGTCTGCACCGTCGTCGCCAAGCTCTTTAACATCGTCCAGCCTGACCTGGCCTACTTCGGCCAGAAGGACGCCCAGCAACTCGCCATCCTTCGCCGCATGGCCGCCGATCTCAATCTACCCGTCCAAATCCAGGCCTGCCCCATCGTCCGCGAACCAAACGGACTAGCCATGAGCTCCCGAAACCGCTATCTTAGTAGCCAGCAGCGACAACAAGCACGCTGCCTGAACGACGCCTTGACGCACGCCCAACAACTGATTAACGCCGGCCAACGCGACGCCGACACCCTGATACAGGCCATACGCCAGATTATTGACGCCTGCCCGGATGCGCAGGTGGACTATATCTCCCTGGTCGACCCCGAGCTGCTCCAGCCCATGAGTGTACTCGACAGAGACGCACTGATCGCACTGGCCGTCAAAATTGGACCCGCTAGACTCATTGACAACCGCCTGGTACGACCACCGGGCACAACCGACACAGCAAAGCAAACATGATCACAATTAGCCCTCATACCCAAACCTGCGGGTCTTGTGGGCACCTTATGAGGCAATAATATGCAGATTTCCGTACTCCATTCGAAAATTCACCGCGCCACCGTCACCGAGGCTCAACTCGACTACGAAGGCAGCCTCGGCGTCGATAGCGCCCTCATGCAGGCCGCCGGCCTCGTCCCCTACCAGAAAGTCCTCGTCGCCGACGTCACCAACGGCACCCGGCACGAAACCTATGTCGTCCCGGCAACCGCCAACTCCGGCAGCATCTGTGTCATGGGCGCCGCCGCACACCTGGCCAAGCCCGGCGACCTCGTCATCATCATGGCCTTTGGCCTGATCGACGCCGAAAAAGCCGCCGACCATCACCCCCGCATCGTCCTTGTCAACGACAAAAATCGCCCCAAGAAAACACTCTAATGGCTCACACCGCCGCTATGACAACACGTGCACTCGTCCTGACTGCCTGAGGCCCCCCTACAACCCGAGATGATGCATGCGCCCTGAACTTATCCACATTCCCGGAATCTACCTGAGCATCCCCAGCTACGGCGTCATGATGGTCCTCGGCTTTATCGCCGCCTTGACGCTCGCTCGACTGCGATCACGCCGGCTCGGCGAAGACCCCGACCACATCACCAACTTCGGCATCTACGCCCTCATCGCCGGCGTCCTCGGCGCCCGAGCCATGCACGTCATCCACCTCTGGCACGAATACTACCAGTACCACCCCACCGAAATCCTCGCCATCTGGTCCGGTGGCCTCGAATTCCTCGGCGGTGTCCTCGCCGCCATCCTCGTCATGGTCGTCTACTTCCGACGCAGAAAACTCGCCGTCTTCAAATTCCTGGATATCCTCGCCCCCGCACTCATGCTCGGCCTCGCCTTCGGACGCCTTGGCTGCTTCCTCAATGGCTGCTGCTTCGGCGCCGTCTGCGACCTGCCCTGGGCCATACGCTTTCCCCCCGTCGTCTCCCACACCACCCGCGCCGTCACCCCCAACGGCCACGTCGACCTCAACTACAGCTACCCCTACGCCTATCAGTTAACACCAGATCTCGAACGACCAGGCCAAGAGCAAACCATCGACCTGCCCCCCGCCTACTACGACGGATACTCCGACGGCCAGGGCCACTGGGCCAGCGCACCCGAATTCATCGAGCCCGAACGTCGCGAGCAATTCTTCCCCCAACCCAAAGACCCCTCCGACCTCACCCCTCAACAAATCGAAGCCCTACGATGCGATCACCCCATGCACCCCATACACCCCACCCAGTTATACTCCCTCCTCAATGCCCTGCTACTGGCTGGCGTTCTCACCCTCGTATTCCGCCGCTACCGCTACCACGGCCAAATCTTCGCCTATATGCTCATCCTCTACGGCCTGGCACGCTTCGCCATCGAAATGCTCCGCACCGAGCCCATCTTCTTCGCCGGCCTGACCATCTCCCAGAACATGGCCCTATGGGCCGTCGCTGCCGGCATCCTCACCATCCTGCTGCGACGTCGCACCCCCCTCAATCTCCCGGCCCCCGCACAACAACCCCCTCAGTCCGATAAAC
>Ga0180432_10004868_pt1 | contig 18155 bp, 16 predicted proteins | sample SS_ome_10_FD_132414 | JGI IMG/M metagenome (GOLD analysis project Ga0180432, IMG submission 132414) | Hypersaline lake sediment archaeal communities from the Salton Sea, California, USA - SS_1_MS_2 metaG | ecosystem: Environmental > Aquatic > Non-marine Saline and Alkaline > Hypersaline >...
CGGTTTTCAAGACCGGTGGTTTCGTCCGCTCACCCACCCCTCCGCTGCGGATTGTACGAGAAGGCGGCTTCGCTCGGAACGTCAGGCGTTCCGACTCGGGCGAGCGATCGTCCCGCCGCCGAGGATGCGGTCCTCGTCATAGATCGCCGCGATCTGCCCGGGCGTGATCGCTCGTTCTGGCACGCCGAATGCAAGGGAGAACCGATCTGCCGAACGCGGAGTGAAGGTCGCGGCACTTGCGGGGGATCGATAGCGAATCTTCGCGTCGACGCGCGCTCCCGCGTCCGGAGGACGCCCCGCAACGTAGCTCGCGTCCACGGCGGTCAGCTTCGAACGGAGGAGCTCCGACGCTCCTCCGACCCGCAGGGTGTTCGTCGTCGCGTCGATGTCGACGACGTAGAGCGGCTCGGTCGCCGGAATGCCCAATCCGCGCCGTTGCCCGACGGTGTAGTTCGGTAGGCCGGCATGGGTCCCTAGCCTTCGCCCTTCCAGGTCGACGATCGGGCCGGGGGCGAAGTCGCTCGCCTCGAACAGCAAGGACGTGTCCCCGTTCCAGGCGAAGCAGAGGTCTTGGCTCTCGGGAAGCTCGATGCAACTGAGGCTGCGGCGTCTGGCGAGTTGTGTGACTTCGTTCTTCGTTCGGTCGCCGACGGGAAACTGTAGCGCGGCGAGCTCGTACTGACCGAGTCCGTAGAGGAAGTAGGATTGATCCTTCGACCGGTCGGTCCCTCTGCGGAGGGCGAGGAGTCCATCGGCCTCTCGTGTTACGCGTACGTGGTGCCCGGTGGCGACCGCGTCAAAGCCGTTCTCACGCGCGTAGTCGAGCGCACGACCGAATCGGAGGAGCCGATTGCAGCGGCTGCACGGGTTCGGCGTCTCCCCTTTTCGGTATCTGCCGACGAAGTCGCGAACGACGAGATCTGCGAATGCGTCGCTGGCGTCGACGATCTCATGAGGGATCCCGACCTCGGCGGCGGCGCGTGAGGCCGCGTCGAGGACGGATCGCTCCATCCGGGCGGCATTGCCGGGGGCGTTCGGAAACGACCAGAGCCAAAAGGTGAGTCCGGCGACTTCGTGCCCTGCTTCTTTGAGGAGGAGGGCGGCGACGGTGCTGTCAACGCCGCCGCTCATGCAGACGACGACGCGCTCGGTCATCTCTACGATTCGCCCTCCATCGGGACGACGCAAAGGATCTCGAACGGAACCTCTCCGGTGTTGACGAACTGATGCTCATCCATCGGCGGAACGAACACGTAGTCGCCGGCCACGATTCTCTGCGAGCCTGCCGTGAACTTGACGTCGCCCTGACCTGCGAGGACGTAGACCTCGTGCTCCCACGGGTGGGTGTGGTACGGCGTGTGTCCGCCCGGTTCGACGGTGAATCGGCGCATGGCGAAGTTCGCCGCTCCGTCTTCCGCGCCGATCAGGAGCCGCTTGTGTACCTTTCGGACGGTCTCTCCGTCATCGTAGATGGACGCATCCACGTCCAGGCTTCTGCCGATCTTGATCAACGTCGTCTCCTTCCTTCGTTCTACAGTGGAGTTGCGATGAGAGGGACGAGCATCTCTTCGTCGGTCAGCCCGCCGTGCATCCCGCGAAGGCGAGGGGCGCCGGGGTACGGGTGGTAGAGCCCGGCCGATCCGGTCGATACGATCAGCTCGTCGCCGATGCGTTGGAGGGTTTCGGGATGCGCGTCTCCATCGCCGAGCAGGCCGGAAGAGACGACCTGCTCCCGGCACAGCCGTAGAAGGCCGTCGCGCAACGACTCGGGCGCCTTGGTCCCGGGGCGCACGTCGTCCTCGAAGTGCAGGTAGGTCGCTCTCGGCTCCCCGACGGGAAGACGAGCAAGCGCTTCGGTGACCGGACCGAGCTCATCGAGTTCGAGGTAGTCGCTCGGCTCCATCGTCACCATTCCGTGGTCGGATGTCACCACCAACAGGGTCTCCTTCGCGTGATCGACCAGCTCTCGTCCGAGGATTCCGTCGATCGCGGCTGCCTCGGCGCGGTAGGCTTCCGATGCAGGCCCGCGCACATGGGCGACGGTGTCGAGACCGGGCCAGTAGAGCGTCAGGAACGTGGGCTGCGTCTCCTCGGCGAGGATCCGCCGCGCTTGGACGCACATGTCTGCGAGGCCGGAGGTCGGCTCGATGTTCGTACAGCCGCGATAGAGGACTCGGGACAGCCCGCTCCCCACGATCGGACGAGGCAGAAGGACGTGACTTCGGATTCCCTCCTCGGCGAATCGTCCGCAGAACGTCGGCAAGCGGAAGAGCCGGTCGACGTCGAGGTCCTCGGACGTCGACCGTCCTTCCTCGGTGATCGGGCTCAAGCGGATCATGTCTGCAATCGATGAGATTTCGCGCAGGTAGAGGCGATAGCCGAGCATCCCGTGCGCGATCGGTGGAAGGCCGGTAGCCAGACTCGTCAGTGCTGTGACGGTCGTCGATGGGAAGACCGACGTGATGGGGAAGAACGCTCCCCTCTCGGTCAATCCGCGAAGGACCGGTAGGGCGCCCTTCGCGGCCATCCGCTCGAACGCGCGGAAGCCGAGTCCGTCGATGACCAAGAGGACGACTCGGGTCGCCGATGCCGGAGCCACCGCCCGTCCGAGCGGCGTCGTTTCGGCTGTTCGACTCATGGCCTGCCAGATGAGCTCAGGGATCCCTGCGATGGAGAGGCCGCCGTGGTCGGGGAGGACCGCCGCCGCGGGGAACCCTGTCGGCCGAGGCCTCGACATCAGCTTTCGCTCGATCTCGTCTGTCGGCCTCGGAGCCCCTCTTCCTGGTTCGCGATCCATGACCGGCGATTATACGGCAGGGAAGGTCATTCGGCCTGAGGCGGGCGATCAGATCGCCTCTTCGACGAGCGACTCGGCCAGAGCGTCGCGCAGGAACGTGGCCAGATCGTCCGGCCAGGATGAGATCTCGAGCGGATCCTCTCCGCCGGGGGGCGAGTGTCCGTCGGCCGGGTCGAAGGTGACGCCGTCGAGCTCGAATGACGCCGTGCCGTCAACCTGCATCGTGAACTCGATCTCGGGTACGACGAAGCGGCCCGAGGCGGAGCCCTCGGCCGTCCCCCGGGCGCGCGAGTGGACGGTTGGCGTCGCGAAGGCAAGGTCGAACTGCCCGATGCCGGTGCCGGCCGTTCCGCTCCCCTGGATTTCGGTAATCGTCAGCCCTCCACGGAGCGTCAGGGATTCCCCGACGCTCGTCTCTCCGCTCGCGTCGACGACGAGCCATGCGGTCAGGTCAAGGGAGGCGAGGTCGACGCGTCCGACGCCGTAGACACGTCCGGAAGCGCTGAATCCGATCAGGTTGCCGGCGATGTCGACGGATCCGTGAAACGTGACGGCCCCTTGAACGTTGGCGGTGACGTTCACCGTGGAGAATCGGAGCACGGCTTGACCGGTCCCCGACCCGGTTGCGGTGAAGGAATCGGCGGGAGCCGGCAGCGTGCAAACGAAAGCGAGCAGCAAGACGGTGGAAACTGCAATGGCTGTTCGCATCGACGCCCTCCGATCGCTCGTTCGGCCTATGGTACACGAATGGAGGGATCTTCCCGGGAGCGACGCGGATGGACAGGCGTCCGTCCTGAAGGTGAGCAGTGGCCGGCCGGGACGTGATGGAGGTGGTCGAGAGACGGCCGGTCGATCCCGTTCCATGCAGGAGTGATCCGCATCACGTTCTTCGGCCCGTCTCCGGGTGGAGGCCGAGGGACGTGAGCGGATCGCAGGGGATACCACCTCCTTGACACGCAGCGGAGGCGTGACCCATCGCCAGGCTGTCTGAATGCCAGTCGTCCATGAGGGGGACGCGCTCAGCCCGACCGACGGATCGCTTCCGCTGCACCTTTTCTGCCGAGCACGGCTCGCAATCGGTTGCCTTGCGCCCTCTTCGGACTTCTCGCAGAATTGGCGGCCCGCTGATTCCGAGTAGTCACCCCGAGGTTCCGCCGGAGCGCGGAGGCGGAGTGGAAGAGGAATCCGGGCGCAGTCGGCGGATCGGCGCGGTGCCTTGCGCAGGTCCGAGAGCCGAGGGAGCCCGATGCGAGGGGGAGCGGTGACGAACGGCGAGGACCTGGAGAGACTGCAGAAGGAGTATCCGGAGACGTTTGCCCCCCCGGAGAAGGCCTTCTCCTGTATCCACCGGGGGGACCGGATCTTCATCGGGACCGGGTGCGGTCAGCCTCAGTATCTGGTGGAGCAGCTGGTCGCCTACACGGAGGCACACCCCAAGGCGTTCTTCGATGCCGAGGTCTTGAGCGTCTGGACCCTGGGCGTCGCTCCGTATCTCAAGGAAGAAGTGAAGAGGAACTTCCGCCTCGACTCGTTCTTCATCAGCGATGTGACGAGAGAGGCAGTCAATCGAGGGGCGGCCGACTACACCGCGGTCTTCCTTTGCCAGGTCCCCGGGCTCTTCTATCGTGGAATCGTCCCGATCGACGTCGCTCTCGTGCAGACATCCCTTCCCGACGAACACGGATACGTCAGCCTTGGGATCAGTGTCGACATCGTCCGGGCGGCGGTCGACTGCGCCGGGACCGTGATCTGTCAGATGAATCGGCGCATGCCGAGGACGCACGGCGACACGTTCATCCACCTCGACGAGATCGACTACGCAATCGCTCACGACGAGCCTCTTCTCGAGTATCAGCCGGAGGTCGCGGACGACGTCTGCGAACGGATTGGCGCCTATGTCGCTCGTCTTGTGGAGGACGGGGCCACGATTCAGGTCGGCTACGGACGGATTCCGGATGCCATCCTCGAGCACCTCAAGGACAAGCGACATCTCGGCGTGCACACGGAGCTTCTGAGCGACGGAATCGCGGAGCTGATGAAGGCCGGCGTCGTCGACAACGAGAAGAAGACAATCGATCGAAACAAGACGGTCGCCGCATTCTCGATGGGCTGTCACAAGACATACGAGTTCCTTCATGACAACCCGTCCGTCTCATTCCGTCCGGTCGACTATACGAACAGCCCCTCAGTGATCTCACAGATTCGGAAGATGACGGCGATCAACACGGCACTCGAGATCGACCTGACCGGCCAGGTGACGGCGGAGTCGCTCGGGAGCATGTTCTACAGCGGGATCGGAGGTCAGGCCGACTTCATGCGCGGGGCGATTCTCGCTCCGGAAGGGAAGTCGATCCTTGTCCTTCCTGCAACGGCGCGGAAGGGTGAAGTCTCCCGAATCGTCCCTCGACTCGAGGAGGGGACCGGGGTGACGTTGACACGCGGCGACGTGCATTACGTGGTGACGGAATACGGGATCGCCTATCTCCACGGCAAGAGCGTCAGAGAACGTGCGATGGAGCTGATCCGAATCGCACATCCGAAGTTCCGTCCCGATCTTCTCGCGGCGGCGAAGCAGGCCGGTTTCATCTATAGGGATCAGGCGTTCGTCCCCGGGAGGCGCGGCGAGTATCCGGAAGCGCTCGAGACGTATCGAACGACGCGCTCCGGCGTCGAGATCCTCCTCCGCCCCGTTCGGATTAGCGATGAGCCGTTGCTGAAGGACTTCTTCTACGCGCTTTCCGATCAGTCGACCTATCGGCGGTTCATCTCCGCTCGTAAGGACATGCCGCACGAGCGCTTGCAGGAGTTCGTCGTCATCGATTACACCGCGGAGATGGTGATCCTCGCGGTCGTCCCGGACGAAGAGCGCGAGCTCGTCCTCGGAGTCGGACAGTACGGAATCGATCCCCAGACACACACAGCCGAGGTGGCGCTCGTCGTCCGCGACGACTACCAGGATCAGGGGATCGGGACGGAGATCCTGAAGTACCTCACCTACTTGGCGAAGCGCGAAGGTCTTCTCGGGTTCACGGCGGAGGTCCTGATTGAGAACCAAGCGATGATGCACCTGTTCGAACGGGCCGGCTTCGGGATCGAACGGAGGCGGGAGGCGGGCGTATACCAAGTGAAGCTTCTGTTCGGATAGGAAGGCGGAAGGCGGAATGAAACGGCTGTTCGATCCGAAGGCGGTCGCCGTAGTCGGTGCGTCGACGGATCCCGTGAAGATCGGATACCGCGTCGTCGAGAACGTCCTCTCCGGCGGTTTCCGAGGCGACGTCTACCCGATCAACCCGAAAGGGGGCGAGATCCTCGGACGAAAGGTCTACCCGTCGGTCGAAGCGGTCGACGGGGAGATCGACGTAGCGGTCGTCTCCGTGCCGGCGGGAGCGGTCCTTCCGGTGGTCGAGGCGTGTGGCCGGAAGGGCGTCGGTCACGTGGTCGTCTTGACGTCCGGGTTCTCGGAGATCGGCAAGATCGACGAGGAGCGGCGGATCGTCGAGGCGGCGAGGGAGTATGGCACGCGAATCCTCGGCCCGAACGTCTTCGGCATCTACTCGGCCGCAGCCTCGCTCGACGCGACGTTCGGACCCGGAGGAATCCGGCCGGGGCACGTCGGCATCGTCACACAGAGCGGAGCGCTCGGAATCGCGATGATCGGGAAGACGGCGACCGAGTCTCTCGGCCTGTCGGCTCTCGTCTCCGTAGGGAACAAAGCGGATGTCGACGAGTCGGATCTGCTCGAGTACCTCGTCGACGACGATCGGACGAGCGTCATCCTCCTGTACATCGAGGGCGTGAAGGGCGGCGAGCGGCTTGTCCGGTCGCTCTCGAGGGTCACACGGCGGAAGCCGGTCGTGGTAATCAAGTCGGGGCGCTCGAAGCGGGGAGCAATGGCCGCGGCTTCGCATACCGGATCTCTCGCGGGGGCGGATGCTGTTTTCGATGACCTGATGCGCCAATGCGGCGTGCTTCGCGCCACGAGTGTGCAAGAAGCGTTCGACTGGGTCCGCTATCTTGCGTCGGCTCCTCAGCCGTCCGGAGGCGAAGCGGTCATCGTGACAAACGGAGGCGGGATCGGGGTCCTGGCGACGGACGCATGCGAAGACTACGGAGTGAAGCTGTACGACGACCAGGAGGTTCTGCACGAGGCGTTCGTCGACGTGATGCCGGCGTTCGGCTCCTCGAAGAATCCGGTCGACCTGACCGGCGGTGCGACGGCGGAGGACTACGAGCGTGCGCTCGCCGCGGTCCTGGAGGAGGATCGGATGCATGCGGCGATCGCCCTGTACTGCGAGACGGCGACCGCCGACGCAGCGCGCTTCGAGACGCTCCTACGAGAGGTGTATGGTCGGTATCGGGACCGCAAGCCGATCGTCTTCTCGCTCTTCGGCGGCGATTCGATCGATGAAGTGATTCGGTCCTTGCGGGCGGACGGCGTACCGGTCTTCGGCGATGTCTATGACGCGGTCTCACCGCTCGGCGCGCTGTACCGATCGTGGCGAGGCGCGAAGCGGGGCGAGGAGAGACACTCAGAGATCTCCATCGATGTCGACAGCGTCCGGTCGATTCTCTCCACGGCGGGCGCCGAGGGACGGGGCTTTCTTCTCGCCCACGAGGCGGCGCAGGTGGCGGGAGTTCTCGGGCTGCCGCTGCCGGCGTCGAGCGTCGCCCGCAACCTGGACGAGGCGGTGGCGGCGGCTGAAGGAATCGGGTACCCGGTCGCGATGAAGATCGTCTCCAAGGACATCGTGCACAAGAGCGACGCCGGCGGGGTCGCCCTCGACCTGGATGATGAGTCGGAGGTGGTTGACGCGTACCAGGCGATCTTGCGAAGGTGCCGGATCTACAAGCCGGACGCGGCGATCACCGGGGTCGAGGTCGTGGAGATGGTGCGACCGGGAATCGAGACGATCGTTGGAGCCCGACGGGATGCGTCTTTCGGTCCGGTGATGATGTTCGGGCTTGGGGGAATCTACGTGGAAGTGATGAAGGATGTAGCGTTCCGAGCGGCGCCGGTGGGACCGAGAACGGCGAACGAGATGATCGCGAGTATCCGATCATACCCGCTCCTCCTCGGCGTTCGCGGGGAAAGCCGGAAGGACACGGAGCCGGTCGCCGGTGTGCTCGAACGGCTGAGTCATCTCGTCGTCGCGTGCCCGGAGATCACGGACATCGAGATCAACCCCCTCGTCGTCTACGATCAGGGGGAAGGGATCAGAGCGGTCGACGTGAGGATCTTGTTCGAACCGCCGAAGGGGGTGAAGAGCCGGTGAAATCGTTCATCGTGGCGTCCACGCGAGAGGGAGCCGGGAAGACGAGTCTGCTGATCGGCCTGTCGAAGGCGATGGAGAAGCGTTTCGGCTACGTCAAGCCGTTCGGAGATCGCCCGCTCTATCGGAAGAAGCGACTCTGGGACGTCGATGCCTCCCTCTTCTTCACCGTGCTCGGACTGGAAGAAGAGCCGGAGACGGCGAGCATCGGATTCGATCACTCGAAGCTTCGATACACCTACGATCGTGCATCGGCCTTCGATGCATTACGGGAGAGGCTCGATATCGCTGGCAGGGACCGGGATGTGGTCTTCATCGAGGGCGGGAAGGATCTCTCGTATGGCGCGTCGGTTTCGCTCGATGCGTTGACGATCTCCAAAGAGCTCGACTCTCCTGTCGTGATCGTCGCCGGCGGATCGGACGACGAGATCGCGGACGATCTTGCGTATGTCAAGCGATTCGTCGGAACGGAGGAGGCGTACGTCGCCGGCGCGATTATCAACAAAGTGTCGCATCTGGACGACTTCCGCGAAACCTATCTTCCGGAGATCGAGGCGCTCGGGATCGACGTTCTGGGCGTGATCCCGCAGCGCGAGGAGCTGGCGACGCGCTCCGTCTCGACGGTTGCCGATCGGCTCTTCGCACGTGTGCTCGCCGGCGAGAGCGGGTTGAGCAACACGATTCGGAGCGTCGCGGTCGGCGCGATGTCCGTTGGGGCAGCGATGTCCGATGCGCTGATCCGTGAACCCGGGAAGCTCGTGATCACCAGCGGCGACCGGAGCGACATGATCCTGGCGGCGATCGATGCAGGGGGGACGGCCGCGATCGCCCTATCGAACAACATCGTCCCTCCCGCGAACGTCATCTCGCGTGCAGGAGAGGCGGGGATCCCGCTCCTTCTCGTGCCGGGGGACACGTACGCAGTCGCGCTGCAAGTCGAGCGGATCGAACCGCTCCTGACGGCGGGGGACGAGGGCAAGATCGGTCTGCTCAAGGACCTCGTCGAGACGTACGTCGACTTGGAGACGATCGGCCGTTTGCTCTGATCGAATTGCTACGGACCATGAGAAAAAGGGAGGCCGCCGTGTCGGCGGCCTCCGGCGTATCGCTTCTCTAGATCGGTGCATCGAGGGTCGATCGCCCTCGGTGAACCGGGTCTAGGCTTTGTTCTCTTCGCGCTCTAGATACTGGATGATTGCGTCGACCACGAGGTAGTTGATCGAGCGATCACGCTTCTCGCCCAATTTGATCAGGCGCTCAACCGGCCTCTCCTCCATCTTCTTCTGGGGAATGTAGATCGACAGCTTGTCGAGGATTTCTTTCTTCGCCACGCAATTCACCCCCTCTCCTCAAGACTTGCGTCCATTGCAGACGTTGCCATCGTTTCTCAGTGAATGCATGAACGAAGTAGAGCGTACCCGGGAGTGGCGAGAGTTCCATGGAACCGCGCCGAAAACAATATGGAAGACAGATGGAAGCGACGACGGGATGGACGAGTCGGATCGGGCCGGATGGTCATGGCCCTTGCGGGAAGAGGAGACAGTGCGGGCGCTCGGTTGCCCCGGGGTGTCGCGCGCTCTAGAATCCGTCCGATGAAGGGGGACGCGGGGTGATCCTGACCAACGGAGTCTTGGTGGCGGATCCGTACGCCGATGCGGCGGCCTTGGAGGACGGGCGCATCGTTACGGTCGGCATGGGGCCGGCCGTAGCGGCCGGGCGACCGCATGATGGGATCGTCATCGATCTCAAAGGGGGAGCGCTCCTCCCGGGGTTCATCGACGCTCATCTGCACCTCTTCCATACCGGTCTGACCGCCATCGGATGGCGGGTCGATCTGAGCGGCCTGGATCGAGAAGATGCCTTAGCGCGGCTTGCCACTGCGGCCGGCGGGCGGAGCGGGTCGGCGTGGACAATCGGGAGCGGATGGGACGAGAGCGTTTGGCCGACCAGAAGCTATCTGACACGTCGTGATCTCGACCGGCTCTCGACGAAGGGTCCGATCGCCGCCGTCCGGATGGACGGGCACCTTTTGATCGTCAACTCGGAGGGACTGCGCCGCGCATCGAAGGTCCTTCCCGGGGACCTTCGTTCGTCGCTGGTCGATCCGGAGCGCGGGGAGCTTCGCGAGGAGGCGACGTGGAGCCTCCTTCGATCGATCGGGCCGGACGAGACGGTTCTCTCCGAAGCGTTCGCCGCGGCGGCGAGAACCTTCCACCGCCTCGGTGTGACATCGGTGCACACAATGACCGAACCATCGTGGGTCCCCGTGCTTCTGAAGCGGGGCGGGCGCCATCGGCTGCGGGTCACCGTCTATCAGGAGGTTGCGTCGCCGGAGGAGATCGATCGGCTCGTCCCTCCCGAGCGGTTCGACGGGGATTGGATCCGATTCGGCGGCGTCAAGGCCTTCGCCGACGGGTCCCTCGGTGCGAGAAACGCGGCGGTCGGCGCCCCATACGTGGGCGGAGGAAGCGGAACGCTCAACCATAGCGACGAGGAGATGGCGCAGATCCTGTCGCGTGCGGAGGGACGGGGGTGGCAGACGGCGATCCACGCGATTGGCGACCGCGCAATCGAGCAGGTGCTCAAGGTTCATGCGTCGGTCGGATCGTCGCATGACCTCCGGCATCGGATCGAGCACCTCGAACTCGTCTCCGAGGACCAGGTCGCGCGGGCGCGCGATCTCGGCCTGCACTTGTCGATGCAGCCGAACTTCATCGGAAACTGGTCCGGCCCCGGTTCCATGAACGAGCAACGCCTCGGTCGGGCGCGAGACGAGATCTCGAATCCGCTCCGTCGCGTCCTGGACGCCGGGGCGCGGCTCGCGTTCGGATCGGACGGGATGCCGGTCTCTCCGATCTACGGACTCGACTCGGCGGTGAATGCCCCGTATCCCGCCCAGCGGGTGACCGTTGAGGAGGCGATCGCCTGCTACACGGAGGGAGGGGCGCGCTTCGCGTTCGAGGAGGACATGAAGGGAAGCGTCGCCGTCGGGTCCATGGCGGATCTCGTCGTCCTCGACGAGGATCCAAGAAAGGATCCGGCGCGAATCGGAGGACGACGGATCGAACGGGTCTATGTCGCGGGGGAGTGCGTGTACGACCGGGCGGAAGGAGACTAGCGTGCGGATTGGTCTGTTCACCGATGCCTATCTGCCGGAGATCACCGGGGTGACCGTCCTCGTGAGACGGCTGCGGGACGAGCTGAAACGGCTCGGTCACGAGGTCCTCGTCTATGCGCCTCGGTACGATCGGCCGTCGGATGACGAGCGGGACGTCTTCCGCTTTCGGGCCGGGCCGGTCTTCGCTTACAAGACGGCGCGGATGGCGGTCCCGTATAGCCGCGAAGCGACACGAACGTACGCGTCGCTCGACCTGGTACACAGCCACACCCCGTTCTCGCTGGCGTACGCGGCATTAACCGCGTCATTCCGGCACCGGATTCCGCACGTTCAGACATATCACACGTACCTGAGTCAGTACCGACACTACGTGCCACGACCGATCCGGCCGACGGTGAAGGGGGCGGAGCGCTACTCGGCCCTCCTCTGCAACCGGTGCACCGTCGTCACGGTGCCGACGCCGTCGATTCGCGAGGAATTGCGGCGGTTCGGGGTGCATCGTCCGATCTTCGACCTTCCGTTCGGTCCGGACCTGACTCTCTACGAACGCCCTCCGGTCTGGTCTCCCCGCGCGGCGCTCGGCATCCCCGAGGACTCGAACGTCTTCCTCTATGCGGGCCGGGTGGCGCCCGAGAAGAACCTGCGTTTCGTGTTGCGTGCCTTCGAGAAGATCCATCGGGAAGACCCGACGTCGGTCCTCGTCTTCGCCGGCGACGGCCCGCTTCTCTCGAGCCTCGGCGACGAAGGTGCAGCAGCCGGCCTGACCGACTCGATTCGGTTCCCCGGATTCCTCGATCAGGAGCGACTGGTCGACATGTACCGGGAGAGCAGCGTCTTCCTGTTCGCCTCGAAGACGGAAACCCAAGGCCTCGTCCTCGTCGAAGCGATGGCCGCGGGGACGCCGGCCGTTGCCGTCGACGCGCTCGGCGTTCGAGACGTCGTGTGTGACGGAGAAAACGGGTTCCTTGTCCCGGAGGACACGGGCACGTTCGCTCACTGCGCCCTCGAATTGGCCTCCTCGCCATCGCTTCTGGCGCAACTCGGAGCGGGTGCGCGTGCGACGGCCGAGGAGGTGTCCGTCCAAGCGTCGACCGCTCGCCTGATCGGAATCTACGAAGCGTGTCTCCGGCTTCCGGTCAAGTCGCGGCTTCGCCGTCGTTCGGTCCGTCAACAGAGGCTGCGGAGATCGTGAGAATCGCTTCGCTCACAGGGGGAAGCGCGCCTGCGACGGACGGGGCGGGCGAGCGAAATGCGATGCGCTCCATCGCGACGGCCTATTCGACGGTGACGGTCTTGGCGAGGTTGCGCGGTTGATCGACGTCGGTCCCGCGCCAGACAGCGGTGTGGTATGCGAGGAGCTGCAGCGGGATGGTGAACAGAATGGGGCCGGAGATCCCGTCCGTCCGCGGAACGGCGATCACCGCATCTGCGACGCGGTCGAGCGACGGTTCGTCCGGACGGTCGGTGACGGCGATGACGAATCCGTTCCTCGCTTTGACCTCCTCCATGTTGGCGAGAACCTTGTCATAGGCCACGCCTTCTGAGAGGAGGAAGATGACCGGCGTCTCCTCGTCGATCAGGGCGATCGGACCGTGCTTCATCTCTCCGGCCGGGTAGGCCTCGGCGTGAATGTACGAGATCTCTTTGAGCTTCAGTGCACCTTCGAGCGCGATCGGGAAGAGGGAGCCCCGCGCCAAGAAGAGGACATCGCTCGCCCCGTGAAGACGCTCGGCGAGTTCGTGGATCTCCGTCTCGGCCTGGAATACCTCGGTGATCCGGCCGGGGAGGAGGGAGAGGGCGGCGACCTCCGAGTCGATTCGATCGCCAGCGACCGCCGATCGGCGACGGGCGAGTTCGAGGCCGAGAAGGCCGAGGACGGCGATCTGCGCGGTGAATGTCTTGGTCGCGGCCACGCCGATCTCGATTCCGGCACGCGTGTAGACGCTGGCGTCGGACTCGCGGTCGATCGCCGAATGCTCGTTGTTGACGACGGAGACGACGCGGGCTCCGCGCTCACGTGCGTGGCGGACGGCCATCAGCGTGTCGATGGTCTCTCCCGATTGCGAGACGGCGACAACCAGCGTCTTCTCGGTGACGTGCGGTTGCCGGATCCTGAACTCCGAGGCGATCATCGCCTGGATCGGAACCGGGAGGATCTCCTCCCAGAGGTACTCGGCTGCGAGAGAAGCATGGTACGCCGTTCCGCAAGCGATCAGGTAGACGTGCTCGAACTCGGCGGCGGCCGGGCCGAGCGCGTCGAGATCGATGAACAGCCCGCCATGATCTGTCTTCTCCCGGACCGATTCGCCGACGGCGCGGGCCTGCTCGTGGATCTCCTTGAGCATGAAGTGCTTGTAGCCGGCCTTCTGGATCGAAACGGGATCCACGGAGACGCGATGCGGCGGCCGCTCGATCGCGTTCCGCTCGAAATCGAAGACGTGGATGCCATCGCTTGTGAGTTCGGCGACCTCGTCGTCGGCCAGGAAGTGAACGTCCGTCGCTCGACCCAAGAGGGCCGGAATGTCTGAACAAGCGTACGTTCCGGCTGGACCGGCCCCGACGACGAGAGGGCTTCCCCGCCGGGCGACGAAGATCCTGTCGGGCACGTCGGAGCTGATCACGGCGACGGCGAAGGCCCCGTCGGCTTGGGAAACGGCGGAGATGATCGCCCCGAGCAGGTCCCCCTCGGCTGCGTGGGCTTCGATCAAGTGAGCGAGAACCTCGGTGTCCGTCTCGGACGCGAAGCGATGGCCCTCGGAGATCAGGCGCTCTCGCAAGACGTGATGGTTCTCGATGATCCCATTATGAATCACCGCGATCTTCCCTTGGCAGTCGAGGTGCGGGTGCGCGTTTTCCTCGTTCGGCGGCCCGTGGGTCGCCCATCGCGTGTGTCCGATTCCGACCGTCGCCGAGATCGACTGACCACGAAGGTCGGACTCGAGGTCCTTGACTTTGCCTGCTCGTCGGAATCTCAGAATCTCGCCGTCCTCGAGGACGGCGATCCCGGCCGAGTCGTAGCCTCGGTATTCGAGGCGCTTCAGACCGCTCAGAAGGAAGGGGACGACCTGCTCATCCCCCACGTAGCCGATGATTCCGCACATCCCGATCACCCGTGGTTCGGAAGTGTACATGGGGGGGCTGGAATGTCCAAACAGCCGTTGTCCGCGGCAACTCCGACCGCTATACTGCCCCCGAAGGAGGAACGAGATGCGGGAAGTCGTGATCAAGGCGCTCTTGGTCGATCCGTCGAACAACTCTCCCGTCGTTCTCTTGAAGGATCGCGAGTCGCGAAAGGCTCTTCCGATCTGGATCGGAGACGCCGAGGCGATTTCGATCGCGTTCGGGCTGCAAACGGAGGATTTCCCGCGACCGCTGACACACGCCTTGATGAAAGCGATCATCGAGGACCTTCACGCGAGCGTGGAGCGCGTCGTCATCAAAGGGATGAAGGACGGAACCTACTTCGCCTCCATCTTCCTGAGGGATGACCAGGGGGACACGCTCGAGTTTGACGCCCGCCCCTCCGATTCGCTCGCGCTTTCCCTTCGGGCCGGCTGTCCGATCTACATCGACGAGGAGGTCTTCGAGACCGCCTCGATCGAATCCCCATTCGCCGAAGAGGACGAATTCGGCGACTTCATCGAGTACGGACTCGATCTCGGGGAGTTCAGGCGGCGAAGCCACGAGGAGGGAGACCCGGACTAGTGCGGCGTTAGCCGCGGATGATCTCGACGTCTCGCGGAAGGGTCAGAACATCTTCTTCGGTCAGTCCCTCATCGATGGCAATCCGTTGGATCCGCACTGTCTTCTCTCGTTGGCCGTCGACGAAGAAGACGACCTTCTGAACCAGATACGACTCCCGGTCGATCCAGGTCATGCGAACGAGTTCGCCCGATCCGGCGTCTCTTGCCTCGAGGATGTACTCGCCTCGGATCGAGCTCTCGACGTTGGCGTCACCGACGAAACTGACGTTGATTTTCGGTTCGTCCTCGTAGACTCCGGATGCGAAGGACCCGAGTGCCGAAACCGTCTCTTCGGTCAGGGTTCCCGTGAGCGTGATGGCGTTGGAGAAGACGTCCGAGGTGAATGCGGGAACGCTTTGGAGAACCTGCAGCGTGAGTTGGCCGGAGAGCCAATCCTCTCGAAGCTGCGCCAGATCGAGGCTGGCCAGGCCGACGGCGGCGAGCGGGACACCGACCCAGCGCTTGACGACGATCACCGCCTCGGATGGGGTGTAGTGAGAGAGCAGGTCGTTCTCCACGGTGAACACCTGCCCCTCCAGATCGGCCGGGTCGAGGTACCGGACACTGAGGGCGGCGAGCGGGCGGTTCAGGAGTCGGACGAGCATCCGTACGGGCGCGTGCGACGAGCTGTTCTCGCTCACTTCGACAACGGCTTCGAGATCCTTGATCCGCGAGAAGGCGTTCTCGACCCGCCAGATGAGGCCATCGACCTCGGCGGGTGGATGCTCCTCGAACAGGTAGTGGTCGATCGCGGCAACGGCGACGATGAGGGAGACGAAGACGCCGATCGCCAGCAAGACGATGCTTTGATTGTTCATCTATCACCATTATAATCCGCTTCTGAAGGGCATTCAAACGGCATTCGATCGATTTGGGAAGGGCGGAATCGATGGGAACGGACGCAGCACTTCGCAGGGTCCAGGAAACGAAGGTCGAGGGCAAGACGGCGCTGGTGCGCGTCGACTACAACGTGCCGCTCCGTGGGCGGGAGATCACCGATGACACGAGGATTCGAGCCTCGATGCCGACGCTCTCGACGCTCATCGACGGAGGAGCGAAGGTCGTGCTGGCGACCCATCTTGGGCGCCCGGACGGGACAATCGTGGGTGAACTCCGACTCGATCCGGTGGCCGACCGGCTCTCCGAGGTGCTCGAGCGCGACGTCTGCAAACTGGACGATTGTGTTGGAGACGATGTCGCCGACGCGATCGAGGCCGGGGGACCGGGGGACGTCTTCCTGCTCGAGAACCTGCGGTTTCACGCCGGCGAAGAGGAGAACGACGACGCGTTCGCGAAGGCGCTCGCTCGCCCGGCAGACCTGTACGTGAACGACGCGTTCGCCACGGTCCATCGCTCTCATGCTTCGACGTTCGGCGTGACGCGATTCCTTCCGTCGTACGCCGGGCACTTGATGCAGACGGAGGTCGACGCCCTGTCCCGCCTGCTTCACGACCCGGAACGACCCTACATCGCGATTGTCGGGGGGAAGAAGGCGGAGAGCAAGTTGGGGGCACTGCGGGATCTGGTCGAACGGGTCGACGGGATCCTCGTCGGCGGAGGGGTTGCCTACACGTTCCTGAAGGCCCTCGGCGCCTCGGTTGGAGACTCGATCGTCGATTCGTCTCTTTTGGACGAGGTCGCCAGCGTCATGAAGCGCGCCGAGGCACGGGGGATCGAGATTGCCCTTCCGGTCGACGCGTTGATCGCTCGACGCCTCGAAAGGGGCGCGGAAACGATGATTTCGGACGCTCGAGCGATCCCCGAAGGGTGGGCCGGATTCGACATCGGTCCGAAGACGGTTGAGTTGTTCCAGACGAAGATCGACGCAGCTCGGACGCTCGTCTGGACAGGGCCGATGGGAGCCTTCGAGGTGGAGCCCTTCGCGGAGGGAACGGCCGGCGTCGCGGAAGCCGTTGCGGGGTCGGGGGCGTACAGCGTCATCGGCGGCGGTGAGACGGGGGATGCCGTCGCGCGAACCGGCTTTGCTCATGCAGTCTCGTACGTCTCGACAGGGGGCGGCGCATGTCTGGCCCTGCTGCGCGGGAAGAGCCTTCCGGCGCTCGACGCGCTCCGGGGTTAGTTTGCTGGTCTCGAATCGCTCGTGCTATACTCAGACCGACTGAATCGACAGACTCTGCGGGCATAGCTCAGTGGTAGAGCATCAGCTTCCCAAGCTGAGGGTCGCGGGTTCGAGTCCCGTTGCCCGCTTTTGCTTTGCGCGTCGTGCGCTCCGCGCACCGCGTCGGCGGGAGGCGACGATGGATCGACCCACATCCCCCGAGGGACTCACGCTAGGTGCACTCCGCCCTCGTGTCGAGGGATGCGTTCTCTGCCCACTTCACGAGACCCGAACGAACGCGGTCTTCGGAGAAGGGAGCGAGAATGCGGAGGTCATGTTTATCGGCGAAGGACCGGGCGAGGTCGAGGACAACACAGGCAGGCCGTTCGTCGGGCCGGCCGGTCAGAAGCTCGATGAAGTCCTCGCGTCGGTCAGCATCCGCCGGGAGGATGTCTTCATCGGCAACGTCGTGAAGTGCCGTCCTCCGGGAAACCGGGTGCCGTCCAAGGTGGAGATGGAGACATGCTTCCCGTACTTGGAAGCGCAGATTGCGCTGATTCAGCCGTCGCTAATCGTCACGCTCGGCAACACGTCGACGCAATGGCTGATTCCGGACGCGCCGGGGATCACGAAGTCGCGAGGAACCTTCTACACGTGGAGGGGCGGAATCCAGATTCTGCCGATGTTCCACCCGAGCTACCTACTTCGCTACCCGTCAAGGGAGAAGGGGAGCCCGAAGTACCTGACGTGGCAGGACATCCAGCGGGTGAAGGCCTGGCTCGACGAGCGAAGCGACCGGAGCCTCGGGTGAGTGAATCGCAGTCCGATTGTCCGTGAGCAGGAAGATCCGTTCGAGTAAGGGTTTGACGTCCCTCTAGCGATCTCGTATAGTCAGTTCCTCGCTCGTCTTGCGAACTCCATACGAAACGAAAGGACTGGGGCGTTGGCGCGGAAACGGATCTACGAGATTGCCAAAGAGCTTGGCATGACCAGCAAAGAGCTGATCGAGAAGCTCGACGAGATGGGGATGCCGGGAATGAAGGCGGCGAACTCGGTCGACGACGAGGAGTCCGCGGTGATCGTTCAGTTCGTCCAAGACGAGGAGACCCCAGAGAAGGACCGGGGATCTGCCACAGCCGTCGCTGAAGAGCCGTCGGCCGAGACGGCC
>Ga0180432_10004869_pt1 | contig 18149 bp, 17 predicted proteins | sample SS_ome_10_FD_132414 | JGI IMG/M metagenome (GOLD analysis project Ga0180432, IMG submission 132414) | Hypersaline lake sediment archaeal communities from the Salton Sea, California, USA - SS_1_MS_2 metaG | ecosystem: Environmental > Aquatic > Non-marine Saline and Alkaline > Hypersaline >...
AAAAAAACAAAAAAATAAAATAATAAAAGGTGGTTAAATGACTGAAACAGAAAAGAATCCTAGTGGTCAAGTATCTGAAAATACTGAACTTGGCGAACACACTAGTAACGCATCAATCAATTATATTGTAAGCGAATATAATTTTGAGAAATTTATGATGATGTTTATCCTGGGTACAACCGGTGATGCAATGGATGTAAAGATGAACTTCTTTTTTACATTCTGGGGGCTTTTCAATCTTAAGAAGAAATCGAAACCTAGAGTAGGTAAGGTTCCATGGCGAGGAATTCCCATGCCATATAAAAGAATGGCAACAGGGATTTTCAAGAAGAGATTGAAAAAATTCGGAATCGAGGATGTAAAAGGGATGCTAATTGAAGCTGTAGAAAGTGGCAATGTAAAGTTATACCCATGCCAAATGACTATGGATTTAATGGGAATTAAAAGAGAAGATCTGTATGATTTTGTCGAAGATCCTGTTGGAGCAGCTTCATTTTTAGAAATGAGTGAAGGAAGTAGGATTGTATCATTATAAATTTATTTTTTTTTTTAATTAATAAAAAAGGTGGTAAAAATATCGGATACTGAAGAAAGTTCGAGAAAATATAAGACAGATGAAGATTTTGACTCTCAATATTTTAAAAATATTGAAAGAAAGACTAACATATGGTCATGCATTCAATGTGGTACCTGTACTGCTAGCTGTGAAAGTGGCCGATGGACAGCACTTAAAACCCGTTCTATCATTCGGAGGTTAGTTCTCGGAGATCTTAGCGTGTTAGAGGACCCAGACATATGGTTATGTACTACTTGTTATCAATGTTATGAGCGTTGTCCTAGGGATGTAAGACCTACAGATGTAATCATGGAATTGAGAAATTATGCTACAAAATTAGGAAATATCAGCCCAAATCATCGCGCCGTGGTTGGATACTTGAAGAATTTTGGCCACGCGGTTCCAATTAACGATCAAATAAGGAAGCAACGGGTTGAATTGGGCTTAGAAGAACTCCCTCCTACTTTAACTAAATATAAAGAAGAGGGAGATGATAAAGATTTGAAAAAAATCGAAGAACATTTATTCGATATACCAGAAAAAAAAGAAGATAAGGAGGAGGAGGAATAAATGGCAAGAGATATGATATTTGCATTTTTCCTTGGTTGTTTAATGCCAAACAGGTATCCTCAAATTGAAAAGGCTACTAAATTCGTTATGGAAAAATTAGGATATGAAATTTTAGAAATGGAGAAAGCAGCATGTTGTCCAGCACCTGGAGTTTTCCGATCTTTTAATAAAGGTGATTGGATGGTCCATGCAGCAAGAAATCTATGTATCGCAGAAAAAATGGATGCAGATATATTGACGGTGTGTAATGGTTGTTTCGGAACGCTTCAGGAAGTTAATAAACATCTCAAAGAAGATGAAAATTTAAGAGAGCAAGTTAACGAAAAATTGAAGTTACTTGGTGATTATGAGTTTAAAGGTACTATTGAGGTAAGACACATGACAGAAGTCTTAGGTTGGGATATAGGTTCATGGGGAATAGAAGACCATATCGTTAGAAAAGTAGACCTCAGAGCTTCAATCCATTATGGATGTCATTTCCTTAAACCAACTACGATTAGAGAACTTGATAGCTCTGAGAAGCCTACGATTATCGAAGATTTTATCGAGGTGTTAGGAGTTGAAGCAGTCCCATTTAATGAACAATTAACATGTTGTGGAGCTGGTGGCGGAGTAAAAGCTTATGATGGCAATGCAAGCATGAAGATTTTCGGAGAAAAAATGAAGAATATTGATGAAGTTAAACCTGATATCATTTTAGATATTTGTCCTTTCTGTCATCTTCAATTTGAGACGGGACAAGATTATCTTAATAAGAATAAAGGATGCAATTACGACTATCCAGTGATCCATATTGCCCAACTTACAGCTTATTGTTTAGGCATGGATGCAGAATCACTAGGTCTCCAATATCAACTGATGGGTAAAACTTTTGATTTCGGAGCAAAAGTAATTAAAGATAAGGAGGCAGCATAAAAATGACGGTTAAAGATGAAAAAATTAAAAACTCTGAACTAGCTGAAGGATCTCAAGAGAAGATGGGTTTTCCCGAGGATGAGCCTCGGATTGGCGTCTATGTCTGTCATTGTGGACATAACATTGCAGGCACGGTAGATGTTGCTGAGGTTGCTGAATCTGCTAGTAATTTACCAAATGTTGTTGAAGCGAAACATTACATGTTCATGTGTTCAAAACCAGGTGTTCAATTATTAAAAGATGATATTAAAGAAAAAGGTGTTAACCGAACTGTCGTTGCTTCTTGTTCAAAAAACCAGCATGGAAGGACCTTTGCGCGGACGATTGAAGAGATGGGATTAAATAAACATCTACATCAGCAAGTAAATGTAAGAGAATTTTGTAGTTGGGTTCATAAAAAAGATAAAGATAAAGCTACTGAAAAAGCTAAAAAATTAGTCGAAGCAGGAGTTAATCGGGCACGAAAATTAGAGGAAGTCGAAACAAAGAAGATCCGTACAACCAAGGCAGCTTTAGTTATTGGTGCAGGAATTGCAGGACTAAGAGCCACTTATGATATAGCAGAATTAGGAATCCCAGTGTATTTAATTGAGAGGAATTCTACTATTGGTGGACACATGACTCGATTGAATAAAACATTCCCTACAAACGAATGCCCACAATGTAGTATCTCGCCCCTTACGAATGGTGTTGCAAATCACCCCCTAGTTGAGCTATATACAAATGCTCAAATCAAGAGCGTTGAGGGTTCAATGGGAAATTATGAAATTGAAGTTGAAATTAAACCTCGATATGTGAAAGATAACTGTACTTCTTGCGGAGAATGTGAAGCTAATTGTCCCGTTGAGGTTCCTTCTGAATGGGATAAAGGAATGTCCACGCGAGGGGCTATATACAAGGCGTATCCACAGGCCATTCCAGCGACCTATGTTCGATCCAAGAAAGATTGCATTGAATGTAATACATGTATAAACATATGTCCTGTTCAAGCAGTTGATTTTTCCCAAGAACCAGAAACAAAAACATTCAAGGTTGGATCTATAGTTGTTGCCGCTGGATACGAAGAATATGATCCTACCGAAATTGATGCATATCATTACGGACAAGAGGGTTATGATGATATAATCACGCAATTACAACTTGAACGAATGCTTGGTCCTACTTCAATGACTGGAAGTGAAGTAATGAGGCCTTCTGACGGTAAAATACCCAAAAAGGTTGTAATGATTCAATGCGTTGGAAGTAGAAACGAACAAGTAGGAAATAAATATTGCACGGGTGTATGTTGTAAATTTGCAACCAAAAATGCTGGATTAGTAAAAGACATGTATCCTGATGCCGATGTGACGATTTGTTATATAGACATGAGAACTCCTGGACTTAACTTCGAGGAGTATTATAAAGCAGCTCAAGAAAAAGGCGTGAGGTATATCAGGGGAAGACCCTCCGAAATATTAAAAGATCCAATATCTGGTGATCTTTCTGTGATTGTAGAAGATACATTATCTCAGACACCTCTAAAGTTGAAAGCTGATTTAGTTGTTCTCTCAGCAGCAATGGTTCCTCCAGAAGGAATAGGTCCTTTAGGTTCAAAATTAAAAATTTTACGCTCTAAAGAAGGATTTTTCAAGGAATTCCATATCAAGATGAATCCAACTGCAAGCAGTAAAGGAGGTATCTATTTAGCAGGCACAATTCAAGGACCGAAAGATATTTCTGAAACTGTAGCTCATGCAGGGAATGCAGCAGCTTTAGCAGCTCAACCTTTAGTAAAAGGATATATAGAAAAGGAGATGCTCATCCCTTACATCGATTATGACTTATGCATGGATTGTGGGATGTGTATAACTGCGTGTAATCCTGCAGCAATTAGCATGAATGAAGATGGACGACCTGACGTAAACGAAGTAGCATGCAAATCATGTGGAATTTGTATGCCCGCGTGTCCTACAGGGGCTATACAACTGTTAAACTTTAGAGACGACCAATTACTAGATGAAATTGTTCCAATAGCGGGTGGAGGTGTAGTTTGTAATGAGTAGTTGTGATATTAATGAATGTGAAGGTAAATATGACAATATTGTAGTGTTCATGTGTAATGAATGTGGACAAGGTTCAGCAAATACAGCGGGAGTAGGTAGAATGCCTTACGATCCATCAGTGAGAATAGTTAGAGTTCAATGCACGGGCCAAATTGGACCAATCCAGATCATGGATGCATTAAATAACGGTGCTGACGCTGTTTCATGTGTAGGGTGCTGTATAGGAGCGTGTCATTTCTTTAATGGAAATCTCTTGTCCATGCGCCGTATAAAATTGATGAAGAAGATGTTTAAAGAACTTGGTTATAGCGATCAGTTCATTAATCAATATACTTCGAGAGCAGCTGAGGGAGAAACTGCAGTTGGAGACTTCGAGGATATAGTAGAAAGATTATGTACTGCAATAACAGAGGGAGGTACTTTTGAAAATGAATGTTAAAGTTTTTCAATTTAACGGATGTAATAAATGCTTCCACGAAACAATATTATTAAAGCAGAATGACATGGAAGTTGAGCTCATTTCTAATCCTAAAGATTGGAAAGGAGAAAAGATTGATGTTGCGGTAGTTAGTGGATATTTATTACCTGAAGACAAGGAGATCTTGTTGAACATACAATCTAACGCAAATAAATTAATAGCTTACGGAGATTGTACCACTACAGGGGGAATTTTCGGTCTTGCTAATCAAAAAGGAGCCAACATCACGCCCATCAGTAAAATAATACCTGAATCGTTTAAAATCAATGGATGTTTAGCGGAAATTGAAGAGTTAACTGCGACGATTAAAGGAGGAGAAGTAGATAAACCACCATCTTTATGTAAGGTTTGTAAGAGAAGATCAACTTGCGAATATTTAGATGAGGTTCATCGACAAATTGACATTTTTGAAAACGAAGAAGCATGTTTCAATGATTTAGGATTCTTATGTAACGGTTATATTGCTACTGAATGCAAAGAACGCTGCGTTGATTACGGAACGCAATGTCGTGGGTGTAAACCCATAATTGATAGGTCCGGTGTGAGAATGCTGGGAATGTTCGGAACCTTGATGGGAAATGTTGAAGTTGCTACTGAGGCATCTAAATACGGAGCCACTGATAAGTTAGCCGATAAAGACGATGACATGACAGAAAGTTTACCAGATATAGTTGGTAATTTCTTTAGATTTTCACTGCCTACCTCGGGACTTCCTAAAGGTAGAATCCATTCTAAAGGTAGTATCTTAGAGAATGTATTTACAGGTAGACTTATTGAGGAATTTCCATTAATAACAGGTCTATTAGGCGGAGATAATTCAATCTCGATGACGTTGAGCATTATTGAAGCTTACGAAAAAGGAGCGGAGATTGAAGTAAACGAACAAACCAAGCAATACAGACAGAAATTGCGCAGTTTAGAAAAAGAATTGAAAAATGCGATTGATGCTCAAGATGCAGAAAAATACAAAGATGTGACCGAAAAAATTCGCAAGATTGCCGGGAACATGAACTTATCGAACGTTTTTTACGGAGGTTTTAAAACGCCTATTGATGGAGCTGATAACTTTGACGATTATAAAGCAGAACCTTTTGAGATAAAGGAAGGTACTTATAAAAATGGAATTGTGGAATTCAGCATCGATTCGAAAGGTGTAATTAAAGAGATAAAAATTAAGGAGGGAGCATGATGAGTTTTGAATTATTAAATAAAGAAATTATTGAAGTCGGTTTATGCCAAGGATGTGGTAAATGTGCGGGCTCGTGTAAGCACATTGATATGGTTAACTTACGACCAGAGCTTAAAGACTATTGTATCTTAGAACGTCAAGGGGAAGATTGTGGGAGATGTTATGAAGGATGCCCTCAAGCAATTCAAAAGAAATTCGAAGAAAAACAACCATTAGGGATTTATTCGCTTAGAAGCAAAGATCCTGAGATTCTTAAGAGAGCTACTAATGGAGGATTTATAACTACCATTTCTAAACGTTTATTAGAAGAAAAAGAAGTAGCTAATATCGTCATGGTTCAGAATGATGACGATAAACCAATAGCAAATGAGGTATCAAATCCAGAAGAAGTAGTTCAAAAAGCCGGAATAGTATATGGTCGTTCTGGGGTATTAGAAAGGCTCAATAAACTTACAGGTGAAACTTTAGAACCGGTGGGAATTGTTGGAGTCGCATGTGAAATGCGAGGTGCCGCAGAAATGGAAGAAACAATGAAACGAGAGATTCTCAAATTAGGATTATTCTGCAACTCAAGCATAAGAACAGAATTAACCGATAGAGGTTTGGTTTGTTCACCGTGTTGTAATGGATGTCCTTCCGGAGTAAATGCTCAAGGTTATGTTGCTCTTATTCGAAACGGGGAATATCAGGAAGCAGTAGATCTAATCAGAGAAAAGAATCCATTGCCTTCCATTTGCGGTAGGATATGTACTAACGAATGTGAACATAGCTGTACTTTTATCGGAACAGATCACCCTGTAGCAATTAGGGAATTAAAGAAATTTGTTACAGAATGGGAGATAAAAGAAGGAGAAAAGAAAAAACCTGCAACAAAACCAAAAGGAAAAAAGATAGCGATTATCGGTTCAGGACCAGCTGGTCTTACAGCAGCCTATTATTTAGCTAAACAAGGATATGCGCCGACGATCTTTGAGAAAACGGATCAAACAGGAGGAATGCTCAGGTTTGGCGTACCTCAATTTAGATTGCCAAACTACGTTCTTGACTACGATATTCAATCAATTAAAAATCAAGGAGTAGAAATTCTCCTCAACAAACCATTAGGCCCAGATATGACTATAGAGGACCTAAAAAATGATGGTTTCGAGGCCGTTTTAATTGCTACGGGTCAATATAAACCTCGAACCTTGAAATTAGAAGGAGAAGATTTTCCTAATGTTCATGTTGCTATAAATTTTCTTATTGAAAGAAAATATCGATACTGTGAAAACGAAGAAGAATTCAAGGATAAAAAAGTAGGAATCATTGGCGGAGGTCCAGTGGCAGTCGATGTTGCGCAAACAGCATTGAGATTAGGGGCTAAAAAAATTCACCTTGTTGATATTGCAAGCGAAAAGGATCTCGAGTTAGTCTTGAGAGACATCCCTGAAAATGAGTTTGAGTTCATGGAATATCATTTTACTACCTCAACATCGAAGATAACCCAAGGAAAAGGAGATACATTAGTGCTAAATGCATATTCAATTGAATTGGGCGAAATTGACGAAAATGGAAGGCGACCGTTAAATAAGGTTAAAGGCTCCGACTTTGAAATTCCTGTTGATGCCATAGTTATTGCGGTTGGACAATCCGTTGATTTTGATCTCATTGATGCGGCAACAGATAATAAAATCGAAAAAGAACGGAATAAAATCACTGTAAATGAAACAACATTTGAAACTAACATTCCAGGAGTGTTTGCTGGCGGTGATATCATTGCTAATACCAAAGCCGTTGCCATAGCTGCAATTGCTCACGGAAAAGAAGCAGCGATTTCGATAGACCGCTATCTCAAAGGCGAAGCCCTCTCTAAAGGGCGTTATAGACAGAGTAGGATGTTCTTTACGGGACCGAAAAAACCGCCTAAAGATTACTCGTTAAAAGCTTGCTTAGAAGAGGAAGAAGAAACTTGGAGTTTTGAAAATGAAATTGACGCGATGTTTAACGAGGATATGGCAATTAAAGAAGCTCGACGTTGCTTGAGCTGTAATCAGTATTGTGCCCATTGTCAAGATTTTCCTGCAATATATTCTGATTTGACAGCGGGAGAAGTAGGTTCAGAACCAGGTTTTTCTACTGTTGTTGCATGGACAGAACGAGGTAAAGAAATAATTGAAAGTGCAATTCAAGAAGGATTATTTGAACAAGGTAAGGTCAATGAAGAAGAGCTCAACAAGGCAATTAACTTAAAATCAAAGAGAGAGTTATTGGACTTTGAAAAACCTGCACGGCAAGCGATTCTTGATTATATCGAGAAGCAAGGCGTCTCTACCATCTCTAACATGGCAAATAATCTTAAGATGGAACCAAAAAAGGTTAGATACGAAGCCCTAAGGCTTACTCAGCAACATAAACTCGAAATGAAAATAGAACCAAATAACGAAGAACCGTTATTTAGCATAATGTGTGAAGAATAATAAGGAGGTAAAAAAAATGATGAAATACGACATGGAATTAAATGTGTGCGGGCTCGTGTGTCCCGTCCCTGCTTTAAAAACGAAGAAACAGCTAAGAACCATGAAACCTGGAACCGTTTTAAAAGTAATTACGGACTACAAGCCTGCCAGCGAATCTGTTCCAAGAGATTTAGCAAAAACCAAGCACAAACATCTTGGAACTGATTACATGGAAGACTACGAACAGTGGTATATATATTTTGAAACTGTGAAATAATTCAATTTTTTTTTTATTACTCTTTTTTTTGGAACAAAATTTAAAATTCCTTATGTTTTAATTACCCTAACAATTTTCTATACTAAATAAATATAAAGATTGAAGGATCGTAATTATGAGGATTGTATATATTGATATTGACACGCTAAGGGCAGATCACTTAGGATGTTATGGGTATCAACGAGAGACCTCTCCTAATATCGATAACATTGCTAAGGAAGGTACGATTTTCACGGAATGTTATGTTTCTGACTCACCCTGCTTGCCATCTCGTGCTTCATTGTTTACAGGACGGTTTGGTATTCATTCGGGAATAATTGGTCATGGTGGAACAGCTGCTGATTTATACCTAACGGGGAAAGATAGGGATTTTGTAGATTCCTATCTAACTAATAGCTGGATCTTCTCGATGAGGAAAGGAAAGTTCTATACTACAACCATCTCTCCCTTCGCTGAGAGACATTCTGCCTACTGGTTTTATGCGGGGTGGAATGAAATGCATAACACGGGCAAGATGGGACTGGAAACGGCAGATGATGTTTTCCCACGCGCAAAAAAATGGCTAGATGAAAACGGTTCAAGAGATAATTGGCTTTTACACTTGAACATATGGGATCCTCACACGCCGTATCGGACGCCCTTGTCATTTGAGTGTCCCTTCGAAAACGATCCTATTCCTGAATGGATGACTCAAGAGATCATTGACGAGCATCGAAAAAGCTACGGTCCCCATTCTGCACATGAACCACATGGATTTAAAAATACACCAATGTCAAAAATATTTGTGAGAGTCGCAGGAATGAGCGAAATAAAGGATTTAGACGATTATAGAAAGTGGATAAACGGTTACGACGCGGGAATAAGATATGCAGATGAGTTCGTAGGTAGAATCGTTCATATTCTGAAAGAATTGGATATATATGAAGATACTCTCATAATGTTAAGCTCTGATCACGGCGAATGCCAAGGAGAATTGAACATATATGGAGACCATTGCACGGCTGATCACATAGTCAATCGAGTACCTATGATAATCAAATGGCCAGGAAAAAAGTGGAAAAAACAATACGATTCTTTCATTTATACAAATGATGTTGCTGCTACGATCTTGGAAGGTTTTAATAAACCAATTCCCAGATTTTGGGACGGAAAGAGCTTTTTCAAGGAAATTGAAAGCGGAGAAGAGTTTGGAAGGGATTATCTCGTGATAAGTCATAACGCGTGGAGCTGTCAACGCTCGGTCAGGTTCGATAATTGGACGCTCATGAAAACTTACCACACCGGTTTAAAAAATTTCCCCGAGATAATGCTGTTTGACTATGAAAAAGACTTTCACATGACAAAGAATTTAACCGACGAGAAACCAGAAATCGTAACAAAAGGACTTCAATATCTTAACAAGTGGCACGATGAGATGATGAAAACTTCAGTGTCGGGTATTGATCCCTTAAATACGGTTTTAGAAGAAGGAGGTCCTTCCCATACGAGAGGTCAATTAAGAAGTTACTTAAGGTATTTAAAAAAAACCGGGAGGGAAGACTTGGTGAAAATAATACGCGACAAAAACGAACCTTACTAGTCCTGAATAAGTGAATGAAATTATTTTTGGTATACTTTCATGATAGTTCAACTTCTATCATGTTGAATTTGTTAGTATAAAATTAAAACTTTATAAGCTATCAAGGTTAAAAATGATTTATTGATCCAATTAATAGATGTGAGAATGAATGAGCGTGTTAAGCGAAGCAGAAATCGAAGAGCTAAGAAAAACCGATCCTAAAAGACGGAAGTTGCGCATCATCTCTTTACTTATAGGTTTGGTTATAATATTAATAGGCATTGTGTTGCTTTTGATAGGTACTGACTTTGGCGTAACGATTAGTGGGTATAATCTATCCCTCATATTTGACATTTTAATAATGATTATAGGAGCAATCGTTGCGTCTAAATACTTCATTGCACCATATTCCTTGCACGAAAACGCGTATGGAAAAATCGAAGAGAGAGACTTAAGAGAACCAGTAGAGAAGTCCATTAAATTTAGATCAGTTTCTATTACTCGATTAACCGTAGCAATTTTATTTCTCATCGTTTGCTTATATACGCTGATAGTTTTTGGAACTGCCTTAGGAGACGATTCACCATATGGGAGTTTCTTCTCTCTCGGAGGACCGTCATATTTTTACCCCATGGGAATACCTACTTTTGGAATTAGTTTTGGACTCTTCTTGTATTTCTTTTTGAGCCTCTTTAAGGGTACATTTTCTCAATCCAAGAATTTTTATTTCTTTTACGAGAAAAGACCTGCCTGTCCTTGGTTGACTGAAATTCCGAGAAAAGATATTGAGGCAGTCAGGTATCAGAATAATCATCTCGGTCCTAAATTGTCGTGGATCGTGCTTTTAATGCCGTTTATTGGATTACAGCTAATGACGGCAATCCCGTTGTTTGGTGCTCATAGAGGGGCGCCAGAGTATGTGTTTTCTTGGACGCTCACGATATGTTCCATAATAGAAATAATAGCTTTAATGCTACTTGTTATGCTCCCTCAAAATTATTACGAGATCGCAACAAAAGATCGAGTATATGAAATGTGGTTTTCACCTTTAAAACGAAAAAGTGAAGCCCAGTTTACAGAAGAATTTAGCGAATTCTTGGGTTGTGATATTAAAAAAGAGGTAAAAACTGATAAGGGAATAGATTCGCTTTCAGATGTAAATTCCCGGCACTATCAACTTTTTAATTTGGTCTTTGGATTAATGCTATTCATTAGCGCAATAATAATGCATGTTCAGATGGTTTTATTTGGACCATTAGTATATTGGGGGGCTTTAATTTACGGTACTATTTTGCTTGTTAAAAGTTTTTCTTACGATTTTAGTAATAAAGGAGGAGAGACCTTTCATTTTGATGAAAATAGCAAGATTTTCAAGTTTAAAAGGAAATTTAGCTTTAAATTTCATTATATCGCTGCTAATAATGTGGAGTCCGTAAACACACAGAAATGGTTCCGAAAATTAGATTTCTTTGATATTGCGTTTATTGGATGGTTATTGATCATGATGACCTTGCAACAGGTGCAAGGTTGGGCTCTTGCTGACACTTTGGTGATAATTCTCGACAACTTACTTAGCACATTTTTCATGATAGTTGTAATTTTATTTATAATCTTGTATTTATGCGTTCCTATTGACATGGTTGAATTTAAGACTGAAACGATTACCTATAGAATCAAGATTACTATGAAATTGAAAGAAAAGAATTTATTAAAAAAATATATTGATAATCTAAAGAGCTTTCCAAAAGAAGTTCGCAGGGGAGAAATGAAAAAGACATTTTACTTGAGATTAGGGATTATCCTTTCTATAATCCTCATTTCTGCCATAGTGACCACTATATTACTAATTACATATTTTATATAATTTAAAAAATGAGAGTGAGTGAATTAAATGAGGATTAGAACAAGAAAGAACCTTCGGAAAAAAAACTCTGTAATTGCTGTTGTTTTCATGCTTCCATTAATCGGTTTTGGAGGGTATTTAGGAGCGTGTTTATACATCATTAATGATGTAGCATCGTTTACATACAATTTAACACCTCCAGATACAGATTTTTTTACCCCATTAGCTCAAATAAATACGACTATTTTAGAACAAATGGCACTCATTTACGACGAACAAATGGAAAAATATCACATGACGGGAACTAATATTAGCGTCAATATAAAATTTAAAAATAGTTCTTATGACGAGGTCGACGAATGGTTTAGTACGGACAATGGGGCGCTCGCTTTAGGATACGCACTGGCTTCGCAGTGCTTCAAGTATAAAGTAGCAATGTTGGAAGGAAATCAAGACGAGCTAGACAATGCCACACGAATGGTAAAAAAGATGGTATATGGTTTTAGCAATATGTTGGCAGCCCCTAACGGAGGCATTGGTCCATATTATCCAGGAACACCAGCTAGGTTTGTATGTTCACCTGAAAGCAGGCAATATCACCCCTGGATGTTTGATGAGCATACTAGACATTTTAATGGAACGGGAGATTATAGCAAGTGGCGAGTCAGGCTTTATACAAGCAGGGACGAACTCGCAGGATATTACATAGGGCTTGCGTGTGTCCTAAAATTTATCGATCCTGCAAATAGCACCGATAGTGCTTGGTGTGTAGAAAGGGTAAAACTATTAGTTGCTCAAATGATTGAAGGTTTTAAGAAAACTAACTGGCTCATTGTTGGTGGTAACGGAGAACCAGTCGGATCTGATCTAAATCCACAATTAGAAGGATCCATGTGGCAATTGACTTTATTAAGGTTAGGTGCAACTGCATATCCTGAATTATATGATTCGCTTTATCATCATGTAGCCTCGAAATTTTTAGAATTAAATTATGCAAAAATGGGCTCTATATGGAATACAGTGAGTGAATATTACGGCTTGACTTTTAGTATGACAGTGGAATATTCGTTGATCATTTTAGAAGATAATCCTCAACTAAAATACTATTATATAAAGAACTTCGAGAACGGATTTTATAGCTATGTGAGGTATCATCGAAACGCTTATTATAATTTGATTCATTTGGCTTTCATGACCATGGTCCCAGACTCTTCGATTTACGAGGATCCAAATTACACTGATGAAACAATAAGATGGGATGTGTTAGATCAGCTCTGGAGATTCAAAACTAACGGATGGACTGAAGGAATAAGGAATTACAACATCACGATAAGACCAAATTCAACTCGATCTACGAGTAACAATACAGAGATTGCGAAAAAAATAGAAGTATCTGCCCTTGCTAAATGGAACGATTTTTTCGATAATCACGCTTTTGGAAGCCTATTTTCGTGGCTTGGAGAACAGTTTGACTATGGAGAACCGTTATATACGCTCCCTATCACCGTTTCGGAATATAAATTGGATAGATTCTTATGGGAACACAATAAATTCAGGGATGATGGTGGTACACCCACGGGAGATGGTTTGGAACAAGCAACTCCAGCGTCCTATCTCATTGTTTACTGGCTGGCACGGTTATATAACATCATACAAAAACCGGAACCATGAAGAAAAATACTCCCTATTAATTAATTTTAATAATCTTTCCAGTATTTTATTAATTAATACTTCAAGTTAAAAAACTACTGGTACTTCATGGACAAGATTATCGTTTTGGATTTTGGCGGGCAATATTGCCATTTGATCGCAAGAAGGATAAGAGATTTGGGCGTATATTCAGAAATAATGCCGTTTGATGCAGATCTCGACAAACTAAAAGCTATTCATCCAAAAGGCATTATTCTTTCGGGAGGTCCTAACAGTGTTTATGAAGCGCATAGCCCACAATTACCTGAGGGTTTTTTTAATCTAATATTTGAAGAAAAGATTCCCGTTTTAGGCATCTGCTATGGTCATCACCAGATAGTTCATGTATTAGGAGGACAGATTGAAGCTCACGACAGTAAAGAGTATGGAAAAACCGAACTGGATATTATCGAGCCTAATCTATTGTTTGCTTCATTAGAAGATAGAGAAATCGTGTGGATGTCTCACGGTGATCAAGTAAAATCCCTCCCTGAAGGATTCCAAGTGTTAGCAAAAACTGACACGTGTCCAATAGCGGCTTACGGGAACGAGGAGAAAAAGGTATACGGCGTGCAATTCCATCCCGAAGTTGTTCATACCCCTAAAGGAAACCAGATCTTAGAGAATTTTATTGAAAAAATCGCCAAGGCAAAGAAAGAATGGAAGCTCGAAGATTGGATCGAGCGCTCAATTGAGGGAATTAGAAAAGAAATCGGCCCAGATAATCGCGTCATCTTAGGATTGAGTGGAGGTGTAGATTCGTCAGTAACCGCTGTTTTACTACACGAGGCGATTGGCGATCGGCTTCACAGCATCTTCGTAAATAATGGACTATTGAGGAAATACGAGGATGTGGAAGTTCAACAAATTTTTAAAGATAATTTGAAATTTAAAAACTTTCACTACGTCGACGCTGAAGATTTGTTCCTTGAGCGATTGAAGAATGTTGGAGATCCAGAGGAAAAACGCAAAATCATTGGTCACACGTTTATCGAAGTATTTGAGAAGAAAACCATCGAACTAGAGAAAAATTTTCAAGATATTAAATATCTTGCGCAAGGGACAATATATCCTGATCGCGTGGAAACAGCGGTTACGAGCAAGGCGGCCGCAAAAATCAAGTCTCATCACAATCTAACGCTACCCGACGATATGAAGCTCAAAATCATCGAACCTCTAAAAGATTTATATAAAGATGAGGTGAGAAAAATAGGTCTAAAATTAGGTCTTGATAAGGAGCTCATCGAACGACATCCCTTCCCTGGACCAGGACTCGCTGTAAGATGCCTGGGAACCGTGGAAAAGGCGAGATTAGACATATTGAGGGATGCAGATTATATTTTAATTGAGGAAATACGAAAAGCAGGAGTATATAATGATCTCTGGCAAATCTTATGCGTGTTCTTGCCCGTTAAATCGGTGGGAATAATGGGAGACTACCGCACATACGAAAACATCTGCGCCATTCGAGCGGTAAAATCGCTCGATGCCATGACTGCTAATTTTGCGAAATTAGACTGGGATCTTTTAGAGAAAATAAGTACCAGAATTATTAACGAAGTAAGAGGTTTTAATAGAGTGGTGTACGACATTTCAAATAAGCCCCCAAGTACCATAGAATATGAATAATTATGGCTAAAAAAGAAATTTTAAGAGTAAGAGGGAATATAAAGGAAATTTATTCGAAACTTAGCAAGACTTACGCCTTCATTGAAGAAAAGTATGAGAAGGACATTAGAGCTAGAGGCTTAGCTTTATTAAACATTAAGAAAGGAGAAATTATATTAGAAATTGGATTTGGCACGGGAAGCACTCTCGTTGAAATGGCTAAAGCTGTTGGAGATTCTGGAAAAGTACATGGAATTGATCTCACGCCAAAAATGATAGAATTAGCTATAAATAGGTTATATCGATAAAAGCTGGTAAGTAAGGTAGAACTGAGGGAAGGTGATGCGAGGGAAATGCCATATAATAACCAGATGTTTGATGTAGTTTATTTAGCAAGCACTCTCGAGTTATTTGACACGCCAGATATCCCAAAAGTATTGCATGAAATCAAGAGAGTACTAAAATCTACTGGCAGAATTTGCGTGGTAAGCATCCCGAAAGAAAACCACGAAAATTCAATCATTCTTAGAATGTACGAGTGGTTTCATAAAGCATTTCCCAAGTACGCAAGCTGTCGACCCATTTATGTGGAAGATTCTATTAAGGAGGGGGGATATAACATTATAAAAACCGAAGAATTAATGATGGATGGACTATTTCCTATGAAAATAGTTGTTGCTAAACCAACATGAGAGGAACAAAAAAGGTACAAATAATTGACAGAGCCCTCAAATATTACTAGAAAACAGGAATTCGTTGCCTACTTGCTATTGTTAGCCACCATGATTATCTGGGGCGGAACCTGGCCATTAGGTCGATGGCTGGTTTCAGAGGAAGTTGGAGGAGAAACCATCCCTCCTTTGATGATCGTAGTAATTCGTTATTTCTTAGCGTTAATGTGTTTTATTTTCATTCTCAAATATAAAGAAGGGACTCTCAATTGGGATTTTGTTAAAGAAAATTGGAAAATATTAACACTAATGGCGGTATTATCTGTATTGCTATATCAAACAGGTTATCTGCTAGGCGAACTTTTCACGGCTGCAAGCGATGCAAGTATCATGGTCGCAACCCACGCCATTTGGGTCGTGATACTTTCCCGCTTATTCTTAAAAACTGAAAAAATCACATTAAAAAAGGCTTCTGGAACACTTTTAGCATTTATAGCAGTCATACTTGTTGTAGGTTTTTCTCCTAACATAAATGTTTTAAATCGAATTCTTGGAGACCTTTTAATATTGCTCGCGGCATTAGTTTACGCCATTTATATTGTAGTTTCCCGCTATTTCATGAATAAAACTCAAGCAAATCCAGGTTCTTATCAGCCAAGTTCTTTATGGATAATGACTTGGGTTTCATTTTTTGGATTTATAACAACTACTCCTGTTGCTTTGCTTTTCAGTCCAGAATTTCTTAATCCCTTAGAATATATAAACGTTCCACCTCGAATATGGATGGGCATATTCTATTTAGCATTCCTTTCCACGGTTGGAGCATATACATTCTACTTAGAAGGTGTCAAGCGTTTAAACGCTAGTCGAGCAGCGATTTTCCAAACATTAGTGCCTCTTTTTGGAGTAATTTTGTCTGTCATATTTCTGCAAGAGCAATTTGATTTACTTGTCTATCCATTTTCTCTATTGTTAGTCATACTAGGTATAATACTTGTAAATTTCAAAACCTCTTCTAATAAGAATAATTCTAAACGGTGATAAAATTTTATATACCATAAAATACATACTTATAATGAGAAAAGATGGATAATGAAAAGAAAGAACGAGCTCCAATTGTAATAAATCAAACAGATTTAGATCGAGCATATAAAAAAGTTAAAGAATATAAGGAATTATTAAGGCGAGGAAAGACCTCAGAACAAATTTTTAAGGACATGATCAGGTTGATTCAAGTTGGTAAATAATTTCCTCCAAATAATTTTTGATTTATCATCTCAACTTAAAATTCCCGCTGTAATCATCGGGGGATTAGCTCTTCCAGCATATAATGTTGCAAGGACTACTCTAGATATAGATATCAGTATAAATGTAAATTCTCAGAAAAAGTTGGATAAATTTATAGAAGTCTTAAAAGAAAAGAATATAATAACTAAACAACATCCTAAGATAGACCATACTATTTTTACTGTATTTGGATTAAATTTTGAAGCTGAAATATGGTTGAAACCATGTGACGCTTTTGACTGGGATAAAGAAATGGTTGAAAGAATTCAACTTTTTTTTGATAATGTATATGTTTTATCTGCTGAAGATTTTATTCTAACTAAACTAGCAAGAATGGACCGAAGCTCAATTGATATCAGCGATATTATTCAGGTTCTAATATCTACAAAAAATAGCATGAACTGGAAATATTTTCGATATCGCTTAGAATGGATAGGCTTAGAAAGTGAATTTAAAGATATTTTAAAGGGTTTTGAATTAGATTCAAATGTGGAAACTCGAGAGATATCCAGAGAAATACTAAACAGATTTAATAATTTAAAAGTAGATTAATCTTGTTTTCTTCTTAATTAATTTTTAAAAAATAAGCAATAGTTTTTAATAATATTTTAGGCATTTAATCATGTTAATTAAAATCCACGACATTTACGTGGATTAGAGTTATTTCTGGCAATAAAAAAAATATAAAAAAAATAGATGAGAAAGTAATGCAAACAACTGAATTTCCAGACATAAAAGAAGGATTAGAATATAAATATTATTGCGGAGGAAAATGGGAAAAATCAATCTCAGGAAAAACAATTTCAATTAGAAATCCTTATAACGATGATTTAGTGGGTAAAATACAAGCTTGTTCAAAAGAGGAAGTTGATAAAGTTATTAGAACTGCTCAAGAGAACATTGATTGCTGGATAGAAACACCTTTGAACGAAAGAATAGAAGTTTTACGAAAGTCAGCAAAAATAATTAGACAGTGGTCAGAACCATTAGGTCAATTGCTAATGAAAGAGATTGGCAAGCCGATAAAAAGC
>Ga0180432_10004870_pt1 | contig 18146 bp, 14 predicted proteins | sample SS_ome_10_FD_132414 | JGI IMG/M metagenome (GOLD analysis project Ga0180432, IMG submission 132414) | Hypersaline lake sediment archaeal communities from the Salton Sea, California, USA - SS_1_MS_2 metaG | ecosystem: Environmental > Aquatic > Non-marine Saline and Alkaline > Hypersaline >...
GCGGGGTGAAAAGGCGGCGCCGTGAGTGCCGGTAAAGTGGGCGCAGACCACGTCCCCGACCTTGGGCGCGGTAGTCGGTGGAGCGAAAGAGACCGCCAGCCCGTCGTCAAAATCGCTGTCGGTGACCCACGGCGTGTTGGCGTCGGAGTTGGGTTTGAGGATCTGGGCCCCGAACATGTCGGAACCCGAATTGACTGAGGTTACACGTACGGGAAAGAACACGTACGGGCTGTGCGGAAAAGGTAGGCCGGGGTCGAAACCCTTACGGCCGTCGTTCTCCAGCCCGCGAACGCGGGCGTCCAACTGCTTGGTCTGCTGCAGCAGTTGCTTGAGGTAGCTGGCGATCTTTTCTTGACGAATTTGCAACTCACCCATGAACTCTCACCAGTCCCGACATATCGGTGGTCAGGCGGATATCCGATTTCCCCCGGCCTCCGAAGGTGTACGAGTATTCCAAAAACACCGCGCTGATGGACTCAATCCCCGTGCTCTTGACATCATGGGTCACGCAGACCCGCTTTTGCAAATTGATCAACTCGGCGATAGGGTCACCCTCCAGAGAGATCGTCCCCGAGACCACCACGTCTTTCAGCAGCGCCAGCTTGGCCCGGGCGTTCTCCTCGGTAAATCCCATGTTGTCGATGTGCTCGTACTTCATCCGCTCCACACCAAACAGGTCGTAGGCCGTGCCCTCGTAGCCCGCTGCCGGGTACCGCAGCGAGGGCCAGCCGCCGGTGGGCGCACCGGAGAGCTTCCACCATGTGATCCACACCGAGTTGGGGCCCGTAGCCTTGCCCACGCCGGCGTGAAAGGGATTTCCCTTGACCACCACCGGAGCCTCGGTAACGATCAGCCGCTGCTCCCAGTCGATCTGGGCGTCGATAGGCACGAACTTGCTCTGGCCGCCGAAGTCAAACTCGGCGTAGACCGCTACTGGGGCCTGAGGGTGTCGCTCATCAACGATGTCGGGTATCCGCCAGCGGCGCCAGACCCACCACTTGCCTGCGCCGAAGTTCTGCGGGTCGTCCACGCCGGCCCCCTCCTGTTCCTTCCAGTCGTCGGCCGCCCCCGCGTCCCAAAAGGGGGCGCACTGGGCCTTGCCCTTGGCGGTGGCCGGAAACGTCCCCGAAGTAAAGGTCACCAGCGTGATCGCTGTGTAGCGACCAGTCAGGTCCATCTCGTAACTGAGTTCGTTGATGTTCACCGAGTTGACCGCCACCGTCTCTACCGGCACCGAGAGCACGTCGGGCATCACCCACTTCTGCTGCACGTCGTCGAAAAACAGCTTGCGGTTGGGCTCGTTCTGCAAGATCTGGTTGCAAGCGTCCACGAAACCGGCGTTGGTGATCGTCAATTCGGAGTGGATGGCGGCCACGCACTGCGCCGGACCGGGACTGCCCAGAGCAGTGGGTATCCCCGCCGCGCCTAAATCGGACGAGCAGTATGTAAAGATGTCGGTAAGCGCGTTTTGCACCGACTCGCCGTAGACCCCGTGACTGGCGATGGTGCTGGTGCCGGTGACTCCCGTACCCCAGTGAAACATCGGCAAATTACCAAAGCTACGGGCAGTCACCTCGTTGGCCAGCTGCTGGATGCCGTAGGCCACGTACTCGATGGCATCGTTGTTGTTACGTCCAGTGGGCCGACGCTTGCGGATCTTGCCGGTGAAATAGGTGGTCATCCCGGAGCCAAAGTCGATCTGCAGCTGCACGTCGGCGTCAAAAGCGAAACTGGGGCTGCCAATGTCGGGGGTGGCGATCTCCGAAAAGCTCAGCGTCTTACCCAAGTAGCTAACGTTGAGCGAGCCTAAGGAAAAGTAGGAGTCGGTGGAGAGATCCACCGGGGTGGTGTCAACAGTCAGTGAGAGACCACTGATCGTCGAGACATCAACAAGGTCTCCGGCCAACGGTGGGTTGTTGATTGCCATTGCGTGTTTTCACTACGATGGGATGCTTGGCACGTCAGTGCCAAGAAATTTAAGCGCCCAGACGCCAGCCGCCGCCAACAGCATGTCCTCTGGTTCTTCCTGCCGAGGCTCCTGCAGGTAGCAGTTGCCAAAGGCAATCACCGGCGTGCCCACGTTGCTTTGCAGCTGCAACTCTTGCGGCCGGGAGTTGATCAGCGTCCGCAGGTCGTAAAACGCCTGAATCTGAGGAATCTGCCAAGACTCCTCGTTGTAGACCTCAAAGGCATGCTCCCAGATCAGCGCAGGGTAAGAGCCATCCAGCAGGAGCTTGGGCGAGTAGAGGTTGTGTCTTAAAGAAACCTCAGTCACCCGACGGAAGTTGGAGAGCATGCTGTGGACCGAGTCCCCCACGTTGGTCCCTGAAAATACCAGGGTGAAAGTAGTCGAGCCATATTCTGAGCAGTAGGAGGCCATTTACTGTGCCAGTTGTGCATCCGCCCCAAAGGCGTCCTCGGTGATCGCTCGATTAAGCCCAACAAGCACCTGCTGGGTTTGTCGAGAGGTTTTGGTGATCTCAGTGAGTTTCTGGTTCACCGCCCCTACCGCCGCCTTCGCGGCTTGGTGAGCCCCTTGGGCAGCGCCAGCCGCTTGATCGGCCTGGCCAGCCCCTCCCCCCAGACCCCCAGGGTCCATAGGATCTACGGGCGCGACACCTACCGGTCCCTGAGGACCGAGCAGGTGGGGAGCGTGCGGCAACGGCACGCCAACACCCCGCATACCAAAACGGGCAAACCACCTCGCCCGATTGCGGCGGGCTGTCTCCGCCCGTCGCTGGCGGCGCTCTCTCTGGCGGCGAAAAGCCTCCCGCTTTTGGTGCGCTTGGTCGGCGTGTCCCTGGCGGCGAAAGTACCTCATGGCGTCCAGATTGCCCTCCTCGTCCCGTTGTGCCTCGACAGCCGCGCGCCTTGCCGCCCCTCTCGCGGCCCGTCGCCGAGCCATCTCCTCTTTCTGCTGGGGGGTATAAATCCAAGGCATGAACCTTGACGGTGGACGATCTGCCCCAGCAGCACCGGCAGCAGCCGCAACCCCGCGAGCACCGGCCTCGCCCCGGGCGCCTGCCTCTTCTCGTGTCGCCGCCTCGCCCCGTTCGTCCTCTTGGGCAACGCGGGCCTCGTGCCGACGGAGTCCCTCGCCGAAACGGCGGGTTTGTTCAGACATCCGCGGAGGTCCGGCCTTTTCTTTCTCTCCCAGCCTCTGCTGCTCCTGCCGCAAACGCTCTCGTCGCTTCTGCTCGGCCTCGCCGAGTGGCCCCCGAGCAGCCTTTTTGTCCAAAGCAACGATCTCCTCGTGCAGGCCGAGTTTCTCCTTGAGCAGTTCAACCTGCCAGCGGTACTCGCTGGTACTGTCGATAAGAGCCTTCTTCTGTAGCTGGAGAATCTTCTGCTCCCTGTCGAGCTTGTCGAGCTTCTTATCATGCTCGGCGAGTTCCTGCCGGACCAACGCAGGCATCTCCCGCAGCAGGTCGGCCTCCCGCTCCGCCGGGCTCATCTCCGCCCGGCGCTGCTCGCGGCGTATCCGCTCCAGCTCCTGACGACGGATCTCCGGGGGCAGCCTGGAGTATGCCTCGCGGCGGCGGCTGATTTCCTCCCTCTGCTTCTGGATGGCCATCCCAGCCCGCTGCGCGGCCTCGGCAGCCATCCTCTGCAAGTTTATCAGACGGCGGTAAGCCTTCTGCATCTGCTGCACCTGCTCGACGTACTGCCCCCACGCACGGGCCAACTGCGCGGGACCCCCCGCCCGGAGCACCCCTTGTCGAGATTGAGCAAACCGCTGCTGGAGTTCGACGTATTCCCTCTGGGCGTCACGGATGGGCACGGCCAGGGCCTCGTGGAGGTGGCTGCGAAATCCCTCCAAACGGTCGTCAATTTGCTGGAGCCGACCGGCGAGTTCCTGCAACTGCGTCTCGTTGACCGCCATGCGAATCTGTTTAGAAAACTCGTCCCAGATCTTCTGGATCTCGGCGAACCCAGGGTGCGCCCGATCGGTGGCGGCGATCCTCCGCTGGCGGTTGAACTCGGCCACCGACTGGGCGTTCTTATACCACTGATCTTGCAGTTTCCGCAACTCGCTGCGGACCTTCTCCAGCTGGCGGATCTCGCCGCCGAGGATAGTGATCCGCTCCTCAGCGTGCTTGCGGTAGTTTTCCAACCACTGCAGGTCGGCATCCGCAACCTCCTCGATCTGCTCCTTACGCTGCCGGGTGATCTTCTCGTAGAGATCCTCCAGCCGGGCGAGTTCACCCCGCTCGCTGACAATCCTCCCCAGGCGGTCGCGGGCAATCTGCTTGTCGAGGTTCTCCAGATTTCTCTTGGCCACCTCGCGTCCGCGGATCGCCGATGGACTGTCGGGATGCTTCTTGGCCGCAGTTTCCGCCGCCTCCAATTCCCGTTCGAGGGCCTCGCGGCGGGCCGCCCAGCCCTCGCGGGCAAGTTCGATGGAGACCTCGTTGGCGCGCCGGTGCTGCAGCACCAGTTCCAGCAGTTCCTCGTAGTGGCTGACATCCTCCTTGTTCTGCCGCCCCTTTGCTATCTTGACCAGCAATTCGGCGGAGTCTACGGCCAGGAGTTTGTTGGCAGTCTCCAATTCCTTGGCCCTGGCCGAGTCGGTCTCTCCGTACATCTTCTTGCGAAAAGTGGCGTCGGCCATCTCCGTAGCGCGAAACTCCTCACGAATCTTGCTGCGGACCTTGGCAGCGCTGGTGTCCAGATGGGCGGTGCGGAGTTTGACCTCGTCCTCCAGCTTGGTAATGGCCTCGCGGCGGTCGGCGATCTCCCGGTCAAAAAGTTCCTGCTCCGAGGCCAACCCCATGCGAATGTTGCGAGCCTCCTCCAGCCGCAGGCGAACACTCTGCATCAGGGCCTTTCGCCGCTCGTCGAGCTGCTCCTTTTCCTTGCGGTCGATCTTTTCTAGTTTTTCCTCTCCCGCTGGCGTAGTCCCTTTCCACCTGCCGCCGACTCCCGGCAGCATCACAAATTCCACACCCTCGGCCGCTTTGCGGGCCTCGTTCTGGGCAGCACGAATCTTCTTGCTGGCATCCTCCCACGACCGCGACGACTGCTGGAGGATGTCGTGCTCCGTCATCACGTCGGTGCGCAGGCGGTTGAGGTACTTCTCGTGCTCGTGGAGAATCTCGATGGTTGCCGACTTGGAGGACTTGGCCCGCTTCTCGTTGAGCCGATTCTGCAATTTCAAAGCCGCTTGGTTGGCGATCTCCTGAGCCCGCTCCATCTGCTGAAAGCGGCGGAGTTCCTTAGCAGTCACGTCCTCCTCAACGGCCTCCATCTGCCCCCGTTTGATGATCAGCTGATTGATGGCATCCACAACCTCATTCGCCCGATCACGGTAGAACTTGTACCCGTGATCGGAAAAGGTAAGGTGCTCGGCAACCTGACCTGCGACTACCAGCGCCCCAGCCAATTCGTCCGCCTTCTGTCGGGCCTCGTCCAAATTGTACGCCAGCGGCAGGCCAAACGCGTCAAACTCCTCGGCCGGAAGGGCAAAGGCATCGCTAAAATCATGCACGAACCTAGTGTATTCCAGCACCTTCGCCCCTACGGCGTCCAGTGTCTTCTCGTAGTCGGCACGAAAGCGATCCAGAGTGTCCCCCGGCGAGAGGGCCGCATCGGGCTTGGCCGTCAAAACGGCGTCCAGAGCGCCGCGGTAATCCTGCCTGTCGGCCATCGCCCGTAGTTTGTCGCCCAACTCCGGTACAAGCTTGATCGCCTCGCGGACGGTGTCGTTAAACTGCTCCTGCTGCGCCGCCGAGAGGTCGGTCATCTCGGCGTAGACCTCCAACTGCTTGACCACATCGTGGATGGCCAACATCTCAGAGACTACCTCGCGGGCTTCTCGCTTTTGCTTTTCCATCGCCCGGCGGGCGTTTTCGGCCTGGGCAGAGAAATAGACCAGCGCGCCGGAGACGGCCGCAATCGCGCCTGCAATCGCCAGGAATCCCACGCCCAACGGCCCCAGGCCAAACTGCCACGCCAGCCCCACCGTACGCATCGCCGCAGCCATCCCCAAAAAGGTGGCGATCATCGCCGTGCCCGAGGCGACCATCGCTTGCGTCTGGTCGTCCAGATCGGCAAACCACTTCATGGCCTGGGTCCCGTAGTCGACGTACATCTTGAAGACGCCCTGGAATTGCTCGCCGTACTCCCGCATGGCCTCCTTGCGGTATCGGACCATAGACATGTACCGCTTGTGCGCTGTGGTCATGGCCATTTCGTACGAGCCAGCCACATTGATGCCCGTCCGCATCACAGCGTTCATCAAGATCTGCTGTCGCTCCATCGCTGTGAATTCAGTCTCTACTCGGCCGGTGGCCATCGCCACGCGCTGGTACTCGTTGCGGAGGTTTACCAGAATACCCAAGCGGCGAAGCATACGAGTGTCGAGACGCTGCACGGACGTGACCAATCGCTCGGCGGCTTGCGAAGAGTCGATACCGGCGATCACCGCCGAGTCCTGCGCCAGTCTCGCCAGATCGGTAGCCTTCGCCACGTCCAGCTGGTTCCTGGCCAGCAGCGTCATCAGGTAGCGAGTCGACTCGGTGGTGATGCCCAGCTTGCGGACTTTGACTTCCAGCAGGTCGAGTTCAGAGGCGGTGTAGTGCGCGTTGCCGCCGACCTGCTTGAGGATCACCCCCAGGGTTTCCACCCGCCCGGCGTAGACGGCGGCGTGGGCAGCAAACTCGCCCAGTTTCCAAGCGCCCAGAGCAGCGGCCACCGTAGTGATCGCGTCGGCCATTCGCGAGGACGCCTCCATAATCCCCGAGCTGGTCTTCTTGGCGCTGGCAAGGATGACATGATGCGAGCGCCTGGCCTCGCGGATCGACGCGCTAGCCCGCCGCTTGGCGATCGCCGCCTCGCGGGCGGCGCCCCGCTCTTGAATCCCCGCCAAGGCAGCTTCCCGCTTGGCGGCGTCGGCACGCAGGGTAGCGTTGGTGCGCGCCTCTGTAGCCTGCCGGTACTGCCGCCTCTTCTCTTGAGATGTGCGCACTTTGGCAAAATACGCCCGCGACTGCGCCAGCATCCTCTCTTGATGGGCGCGGGCCTCAGCCTCGGTACGGACATTGGTCTGCCGGACGATTGCCTGCATGGCCGTGTGCGACTTGCGGGCCTCGGCCATTGAGACGGCCGCCTCGTGCTTGGCCAGCGACTCTACGGCGCGGGCCCTTCGCAGCCTCGCATTGGTGACATCCCTCTCGGCCTTCTTCTCCTGGGCCACAACCTTGGCCCGCTCCTGCGCGGTGGTCTTGGCGGTAGCCCGCTGCTGGGCACGAACGGCCTTGTCCGCAGCACGTCTGGCGGGCGACGCCCGCTGCGTGCCTACCTTCCTGGCAAGTTCTGCCGCCTGCCGCCGCAGCGAGGCGACGACCTCGGTTTCCTGGCGACGGGCCTCGGAGATCGCCCAGTTAGCCTGCTGTGCGGCCAGTCGGCGAATCTCTATCGCTTGGCGTTGGGCGGCGCTGACGGCGATCCTCTGTTGACGAACGGCCGCGCCGCGAATCTGGGCAACCCGCTCCCTGCCGAGTTGCTCGTGCCCGACGTTGATGTTTTTCGCTATCCGAAGCAGTTCCTTGCCGGTCTTCTTGGCCTGCCTTACAGCAGCCTTCCGCAGAGTCTCGGGGTGCACTCCGCCGTAAGGTCCGGCAAGATTGGCGGAGACGCTGTGGCCACCGCGACGACCTCCGCCACCAGCACCGACGCCTGCGCCCCCAGCCATTGCCACTCCGCCACCACCAGCAGAGCGGAGATCCTTCATCGCCTTGGAGAGCCGTTCGACCTTCTTGACGGCGCGCTCTTGGATCTCCACGCCGATGTCAAACTTGATGCCGCCGACTCTCAGCCCACCGGCCATATCAGAAACCCGCCTGTTGCTGCCGCATGTACTGCTCGTACTGCTGCGGCGTCATCTTTTTGAAATCCTTCATCGTGTACCGCTTCCCTGTCGGCGACCGCTTGCCCTGCTTTCGCCCATCCTCCTTCCGCAGCCACTCCAGTTCCGCCTCCTGGTACTTGTCCAACTCCTCCATTCCCGCCGCGATCAGCGCCAGCTGGCCGTCGGTATAGTCGCTGATCAGCTGCTCAAAAGTGATTCCTTGCCAATGTTTGAGGAGGGCAGCATAATAGACATGTTCTCCAAGCGGGAGGTCACGACCGCTGCGATTTCCCCGACTTGGAGCATCCTGATCACCACCCGCAACGGCCTGAGAAAAGAATCGTTTTGCCCATTCAGCCCCACTTGATTGTAGACCACCGCCTGTAGTTCGGTCTGGCTGATGTCCTCCTCCTTAACGGCCGCAACCACATCCTCCCAGTCGTACCACTCGGCAAGACAAGCGGTGGCCGCCTTCAGCGCCTGCAAGAGGTCCTCGTCCACGTCGAGGTCCTCGTCCTCCTCGGCGTCAGGATCTTTGCCCTCGGCCCGCAACTGCCTCGCCCTGCGCTCCGCCTCGTCCAGCTTAACAGTAATCGGCTTGGTGAGCTTCTCCAGCTGGCGGGAGACCTTGATGGTGGTGGGGCGTAGAGTGCGAGGGAACCCGAGAACCTCAATCTCCGTGGTGTGGGTCTCGGGGAACAGCACAGAGCGGGAGAGTTCCGCCCGCTGCTCGGGGGTAAGATCCTCGTAAGAGATCTGGACGAGTTCCCCCAGATCGTCCTCCTGCTGCTTGAGATCGGCGCGCTCCTTTTCCGCCACTGACTGGGGGGACTTGGTTGATTTGGTAGCTTTCTTGGTTGCCACTACATCACTCCGATTTTTTCGTCTTTCGGGATGCTAAAACAAGAAATGCCCGCCAGGGCGAGTGGCCAAACCCGAAAACACCACTTGCGCCCCGGCGGGTGACTCTATCAAGCCAGACGGCTAACCGTCGACCGCGCACACCTCCCCGTCGCCGTTGAGGTAGTGTCGCTTGCCCAACACCAGCTCCTGGCAGTCGGACGAGACCCAAGTCTGCAGGCCCATCGCGTCAAAGGTCATCTGCATCGCGTTGGCGTCGTCAGGCCGGACCTCCTCGGTCCAGTCGCCAGACGGCTTAACCTTCGTAAACTCGTGGATGAGCTGACTGCCGTTGATGAAGTCGGCCACGCCCAGCAGGGCGTAACTGGCCAGCGTCGCCTTACCGATGTACTGGGTCTTAATAGTCCCACTGGCAATCGTGGTCACCGTGGTGATCGTAGTCTCGTTGCCCAGCATGAACTGCGCCTGCCACCAACTGTTAGTGTACAGCGAGAAGGAGATCTCGGCCGACATCTCCGTGACCACCTGATACTGGGTAACCTTGGGAATGCCAGTCTGCAGTTCGTACTTGCCGCGGGAGATCGAAATGCTGGGCGTGTCCTCGACGACGGCGCCCAGGTCCAGGAACCCGCTGGGTGGACTACCCACGTCCACGCGCTCAGGCGTGAAAGCCTGCGGGTAGGCAGCAATCAAGAACTTCTCGATCGCCATCGACACTTCGTGTGTCGTGATCGCGTTGACATAACTCTTCGCCATTTGGCGTACCTCCAAACGAAAAAGCTGCTAGCAGTATCTCTCTCCGCCCGCGTTTTTCGCTCGGGAGACCTTTCGGGCCTATATCGCTGCCACCCCGACCGGTAGGCCCTGCCCAGCCGGAGTGGTTTCGCCCTGCAGGAGCGTAGCGTCCCTATCAAAGGGACGTGAAACTGTAATTGTTAGAGTAAACCGGATGGTTATTCTGATCCAATGCATGAGGACCCGCCTCGTGCTCGGCCAGCATCCGGCCGTAGAAGGTAGGGGCCAGCACACACCACTTGTTGTCAAACAGCGCATAGATCGAACTGGCCACCGTCATCGCTTGGTCGAGCGCCTGGGCAGACCGCGGGGCGCGCACCAAAACCTGAAAGGTCCGGTGCCGAACGGGGTCCCCCCGGCGCTTGGTTCCCCCCGTAGGAACTACCGCAATACACCGCGCCGGTTTCTCCGGGAGGTCCTCGGCCACGATCCCAAATACGTCTGCGGCGGGCTCAGGTCCTACAGTGCCGTAACCCTGGGCGCCGATGTAGCTGCAGACCGCCGTGAGAAATTCTTTCATCGCCGCCTCCGTCGTGCCTGTCTGGATTTCAGCCGCCCCACCTTCCGCCGGTGCGTCTTAGGCAGCTTGAGTTTCACGCGATGTTTAGCCGGCATCTCAGCCTTCCTTGTTTTGCGGAAGTTTCTCCGGGGGGATGGTCTGACTACTTCTGGTCATCACCACATTGCCCTCATTAAAGGTGAGCAGGAAGTCGCCGTAGAACCGCTCCCGCTGAAGTTGGCGAACCTTGGCAACAATCCGCCTGCATTGTTCTTCGTGTGACAGCATGTTATCTACACCCCTGGTATTCAACGCCGAGTTGCAGCAGCTGCCCAACGCCATTGATGGTTACTTGTGGCGGCGAGAACTCCCACCTGCCCCGATCGGCAAACCGGCCGTCCTCACAGACCCCCAGCTTGGTGGCAAGACTGGCGGTCGTCTGGGACACGAACGCCTGCAGTTCGTCGGCATCGAGAAACCAGCGTCGCTTGGGCAGCACCGGCTGCTGTGAGGCCATCCCGCCCACCGCCCCGGCCATCCCCAACTCAACCTGAATCGGTGGGTGGGACCGGTCGCGGTAACAGAGTCCGCTGCCGCCAAGGATCAACAGAGCGTCCTGGTAGAGACCCTCAGCAAGTTCTTTGTACTTGGCCTTGCCCTGCGCAAATTTTGCCAGGTACACGTCGACCAGTCCGTTTAGCAGCGCGTGCTCCTGAGAACCAGGACGCACCGTCGCCTTTTCGTTGCGGGCGGCGTGTTTCCATTTGAGGATGTTCAGAAAGTCCCGCATTACCAAGATCCAGTCCAGCTGCCGCTTGCCCTGGCTATCGTGCAGCTCGCGGATCAGCAGATCCATGTTGCGAAACGAACATTTTCGTCGGCGGGCGGCCTCATTCTCGTAGCCAAAGTGGAGGATGTCGGTCTCGTCCAAGACCATTGTGGGAGTGATCTCGTTATCGTAGGGTCCACGGGAGGTGTCCTCGGCGTGCTCGTGGATCAAGCCCACAAACTGGTAGTGCGGCAAATTTCTAAACAGCCGGATGGGCAGGTCGTAGTTGCCCTGCAAGTCCAGTTGCAAGTGGTTCTGACGGATGCCAAAGCCGTTGAAGATCGTCGTGTGCAGATAGCGACGGAGGATCTCAGCGTTGAGAAGTTTCTCGTCGGCATCGATCCACAAGATCCAGTCCTCTGTAAGCCCCTCCTTAGAGACGTTCCTTGCCTGGGCAAAGTTGTCAAACTCGATCACCCGGACCTCGGCGCCGAACTCCTCGACGATCTGGACCGTGCGGTCGGTGCTCTGTGAGTCGGCCACCGAAATGCGATCGGCGATCCGGTTGCACGATTTCAAGCAGCGCCTGAGATCATCCTCCTCGTTGCGGGTGATCATCGCCACAGCCAGCGACTGGTAGGGCCGAGTCCGCCGCGCCTTTTGGCGGATGTTGATCTTGCCGAACTTTTTGACGTGCTGAAAGCCGCCGACCCAGTGGCCGCAGACATCGGCTGCCGGTGTCTGGCGATCGTCGACGAAACTCAGGTGGTAGAGATGTCCCTCGGCCTCCAGCATGTCGGCAAAATCACGGCTGTCAAAATTCCACAGCCGCTGGGGCGGGCCCTCGGCAGTGAGGTGCTCGGTGCCGTAGCGGCAAGTAAAGGCCACCAAGCCGCCCTCAGCCAAGTGGGCGTTCTGCAGGCGGGCGAGGAAATTCTGCGGGTCGGGCTGGGTATCGATCTGGTCGGCCAGGAACACGCAGTCGTAACGCTTGCCCTTCTCCGGCTCGACGGTCACGGTCACGTCCAGATGACACTTCTGGCAGAACGCCTGCACGTAGGTGGCCACCTCGGCGTCGCGGGCCAGCAGCGTCACCTCCATCTCGGGAAAGCACCGCTTGGCGATGATCCCAAAGGCCACCTCGCTGCAACGGTAGTCCAACAGCGACTTGGGCACAGGGTCCTGCCGGCCAAGAAAGGCCACTACCTGGTCGAAACGGGACTGGGTCTGCTGAAACCCGTCGAGGATCTCTTCGGGGTCGATCTCTGGCGTGCCGGCCACCACCGCCTTAGCAGCCGCCTCCGTACGCTCTCGCCATTCGGGCAGGCCCTCCTTCTTTGCCAAAATCTTCGCCACCTGTACGTCATGGTTACGCAGCAATTCCTGTATTACCCTGCCCTTGTTGTCGCGGTACCGCTGTTCGATCGTCTCGGAGAACTTCTTCTCCCAGCTAGCCGCCACGTCGGCCCAGACGTAGCCCTGCTTGCGGACCCACCCCGGACCCGCCTCGGCGAGTTGTTTCCCCTTTTCGTTGAGTTCGGGGGCGTCCTGCTCGTCCAAGAGCGAGAGTGTGGCCTCTACGAACCGATCGATGTACTCCTGGTCGTCCGGCAGGCCGTCGATCTTGATCCCGCCATCGCCGACAGTTTCTTTCAGGGCAAAATCATTGGTGGTTACGAGCGGTGTGCCACAAGCGTGCGATTCCATTGCGGAGAGACAGCTGATCTCAGGAAATGCGGTCGGGTATAGCAGCAACTGCGCCTTGGACATCTGCTGGTAAAGACCCTCCTTGGGCAAGTGCCCCATATTGATGATCCGGTCGGGCTCCTGATGGGCCATGTACTCGCACACCTGGTGGATACGCTTAACCTCGTCGGAAACCTGCATGTTGGTGACTGGGTAGTTGCAGTAGTGCAGCCGCAGCCCAGGGCGCTTTTCCCACAGCCGAGGCATGATGTCCTTCATCAGGTACAGCAACCCCCGCTCAGGGCGGCTGGTGTAGATTAGCATCCCCGGGTCTTTGGCCTGGATGTTACGCTCGATCAGATCGATGTCCACGCCGTTGGAGGTCTTCCAGATGTGTGGCCTCAGGTGTGGCAGCTTGTTGCGCTTCAGAGACGCCTCCTCCTCACCCACCGGCCCACACCAGTCGTCGATGTGGTAGTCTGACAGGCACATCACCAAGTCGGTCTGCCACAACATGGGCATAATCGCCTTGCCGTCAGTCAGCACATCGTGGTTCCACAACACCCTGAGAGCAGCATTGAGCGGCCGAGCCAGAAACTGGGCCCAACGAGAGACGATCACCACGTCAAAGGCGGCCAGAGTAGCGTGGACGGCGAATTCGTCGCGGTGAAAGTAAGAGACCCCGTCGTACTCTCCGGGCCGGTCGCACTCGCAATAGACCCGGACTTGGTGTCCCCGTTTGGTGAGTTCGTACGCTAGTGAGCAGAGCGCGGTCTCGCTACCGCCTAGCGCTTCTCGCTGCAAAGAGTCCCCAGAAAAGTTGAGTCCGCTGGTGGCAAAGCCAATGAGCATCGCTGTTCCCGCTTGTCGGTTTGTCGCTTATGTCTCTGCATCCGATGCCCATTATCCAAAAAGTTTGTTAGGGTTTCGCCCGCGCCTCGACCTGCCGGAGGATCTCCCCGGCGATCGCCTCGTCATCGCCTCCGTAGGGGTTATCGGGAGCCGTCTTCACCGCCGCGATCGCCTGCCTCGCCCAGGCAGTCGCCTCGCGTGCCCGCTTGGCGATATTCTCCGCAGAGGTGAGTTCCCGGATCGCGTCCGCTGGACCGCCGCCGGCAGGGACCATCAGCACGGACATCCTCCGGGCGATCAATTTCTTGACGTTCGGACCCTGCATATTACTGCACCATACTCCCGTCAGCGGGCAGATCGGCCTGTACCGTCCGACCCCGCACGCAGCCCTCCACAAATCTGCCCAGCACCTTCTCATACCCCGGCCAGTGGTACAAAAACACCCGGTTGAGATATCGCCCGCCTGGGCCGCCCTCGGGCGTGGGCGGTTCCTCTCGGGTATACGGCCCTAGACCAAACTGCGCGGCCGCCGCCGGAGTCTGAAACTCGTGCATCAGGTAGGCGTAGTCAGCCCAGATGCCACCACCACTACGGCCCCGCGCACTGGCGTTGACGGCAAACGACCACAGCCCGCTCTGAAAACCTCGCCCCTCTCGCCGGGCCGGCAGCACAGTGATGTTCTCCCGCAGGTACGGTGGGGGCAGCCCCTCGGGCTGCTTGAACAACGGCGCGTTGGCCGCCGCCCGCTTGCGGGCGTGTTCGGTAACTGCCTTGAGCCACTCCCGCATCGCCACCTCCAGCCGCGAGGGAAGAGCGTCCAGCAGGTTGATCGCCGCGTCCAGTCCGATCTGTCGGATAGTGATCATCAGCCTGCCTTTGCCTCCCGCCAGAGCCTCTGGTAGTCGTTAGGGGTAGCTCCCGGCTGCGCAGCCGCCAATTCCAAGAACTCGTCGGAGATCGGCCCGGGGTCCTCCATCCCCGCAGACCAGACCTCCATGTAGTGCCAACAGTGCGGATGAAATGGCGCCCCGCCAGCCGGTAGCGACGAGGCGGGCGGGTAGTTAGGGTGTCGGCCGGAGAGCGAGACCACCCGTCCGCGATATTCGTCGCAGTAGTCGCCAATGCGAGACCGCTGCGGCGAGACCCTAACAAGATCATGCCCCGAAAGTCGGCATCTGGCAACGGTGGCCTGCGAGATCGCGGCGAATTTCTTGTGTTGGGCGACCATCGCCGCGTAGTAGTCCAGGGCGTAGTAGTACGCCTGCCCGTTGCGGCCGATGATCGAGACCACCCCGTCGCGTAATCGCTGCCGCATCCGCGATCGCAGCGAGGCGATCGCCGCCCCGCCCAGTAGCCCGGCAGCCAGGGCGTGCTGCGCAGAAAGCCCGATATACTGTGAGACTCCCCGCCCAGCCTGAAAGCGGCTGGCGGTGGCCTGGACCGACTCGATGGCCGGCTCCAGGTCGGCCATCAGATCATCCACGACGTCGACAATGGGCAACTCCTCGGGAATGGGCAGTTCGTCCAGCTGCCCAAACCCCAGATCCTCCAGATGCTGCCTAGCCCGCAGATCGGCCTCGCGGTACACCTCCCCCAGCGCCGCCTCGGCCCACTCGCGGGTCTGCTCTCGCAGGTTGGCCAACAGCAGCAGTATGACCAAGTAGATCTCTCGCCGCTGCTGGGGCTCCACAAAGGGCATCTCCGCAAGATAATCGGCCAGCTGGTCCGAGACCTCAGCGTAGATCTCCAGCAAGACATCGATTTGTTCGTCGCCGGTGCTGTATGCCATCGTCAGTCTCTAGATAAAAAGACCTGAAAGAACTGCAGGCCGTCCTCCCACTGTTCGTACTGCTTGAAATCGGAGATCGTGCCCGAGGCCACTACCGTCCGTCCGGCAGAGTCCTTGATGCCCACCAGCCACTCGCCAATGGCCAGCACGTCCTTGGCGTCCTCGTGGACCAGTACCGTCCACTCGGTGGTCTTGGTCTTCTCCACACCCGCAATCAGCCGCTCCTGCTCGTCCTGATAGGCGTAGCAGGCAAAGGTCGAGATCGAAGTGACCGTGGTCACCGCCGAGAAGGCGTCTTTGACCGGGTGGCAAACCTGCCCGTAGTGACGCAAGATCGTATTGATGCAAGTCAAGAAAGTCATTACGAGCGGTAGATCCTGCGAGAGGTCATCCAGTCACTCAAAAGCTGCCACGTCGCCTCGCACAGTGGCTGCTTGCTACCACCAGCGTGGGCGGAACGCGAACCGGACGGGTTGCCGTACTTGTATTCCTCCTCCACCGGCCCAACTTTCCGTTTCATGCCCTTCACCCCGACCACCAACAGGTCAGTGTGTGAAGAGAGGGTATTTTTGTTCAGCAAGTGAACCGCTTGGTGGCAACACGCCTGCTCCACATCCTTCTGCATGCGGGTCTGAGAGGTAGAGAGGTTGTTGGGGTCCCACGCCCCCCCAGAAGTAGACCAATGGGGAGACAGCATACGGGGAAATTCAAGCAGCTGGGTGCTGTAGTATTTGCCATATATATACTGTCTGGCGTCGATCTGGCGGGTGGACTCCATCAGGGCCGCCTCCCGTTGGGCGCGGGTGGCCGCCGTCCAAGCAGAGTAGTTCACCAAGCTATTGGTAATGAAGGAGTTAGCCGCCGTGTAACTGACGTAGCAGTTGCTGGTCCCCCCACCCCAAGAGGAGATAATTGTGCCCCCAGTCGGGTCAGACGCATCCAGTTCGTACTCGGATCGGTAGGTAGCGCCACCGTAGATAACCTCGAAGTATGCCGTGTACTCCAGCCCCGAGGCAGGTTCGGTGAAACTCTTCTGGTAAACCCCGGTCGAGACCTTATCCATCGCCGTGCCGTCAGACACCACCGCCTCGCCGGTATCGTTGCGGACTACACCGGCGGTGCCCGCCTCGTTAGAGAGCGTAATGCTGCTAGGGTCAGTCAGCACGCCATCCACCCGCCACGTCTTTCTCACAGTACGCGTGCTCATCTAGCTGCTCTCCTCGGTGTGGATGTCGATTTCCTCGGTGGAGATATTCACAACGCTCCCCGCCACCCCCGTAGTCCAACCCGCGTCACCCCGGTCGCGAATCGACTCAGTCGAGTCTTTAGCCGGGTTAAAGGTCCCACCCAGATCGCTCGGCGCGTCGGCGGTCTTACTCATCAAAGCCTTGAAGAACCCCAGAATCGTGTTGACTCCAGACCCCGTAAACGTCCCAATGCGATTGAGCACCGTGGTGACGTTACTACCCACCGCTTCCAGCGCGGACGTGGTGGCAAGCCCCGAGACATCAGCCTTGCTGGCCGTCCGGCTGGCAGCATCGGTCTGCCGCTCGGCGATCCCCAGATTCGTGACATTCGCCCCCAGCCCCGTCGAGTTGTTGTCCAGGTTGTTGTAGCGATTTCCCGCCGCACAGACATTCAGCGCCGAGCCGGCGTTGATCGGCACGCCCGTGCCGCCCTCGACTACCAGCAACGTGGAGTCGGTGATCCGCGACAGACTGTCCAGCAGCGTCGTGCAGTCCTGGTTGTTCACCCGTGTTTCAATCAGACAGCCCTCTATTGTCGCCCCTTCCAGCCGCAAAGAGCCGTTATATCCCAAGTCGTCTTCGATCACGCAGCCCACTAGCTTGCCGCTGAGCTTTCCGTTATCGCCCACACCCGTGTAGAGCCGCCCGCCGAAGCTGGCCGTACCGCCGTGGCAATTCTTGGCGTAGCCACTGAACTCCCCCGGATAACTGGCGTTGTTGGTCCCGCCAAACGAGTAGTATTCGCCGTAGCAGTCAACGAACTTCCCCGCCACGGTCGTACCAACACCAAAGCAGACAGGCCCGCCCCGGCAGCCCTCAAAATAGCAGGTGCTGTCGATCGGAATCGACCAGGAACCGCACGAGCAAAAGCTTGCGTAGCCGGATGGATACGTTGTCCCGGCAATCGTGATCTTACCCAACGCTTCGCAACGGAACAGCCGACAGCCGGTAGCCTTGTGCGTGCCCAACGTATCGTAGTCGCCGCCATACGAATAAGAGCCGGCCTGGCAGCCATACATCGTAACGGAGAACGTGCCTTCATGGGCCGCGTCGTAACCCACGCGCCAGGCGTGGGCATTGGCGATACAGTTGCGCCACGTTCCCTTCACGTGCTTTGCAAAGGCTGCCGGGCTTGCATCATGGGAAGCGGCCCGATTCCAGAAATACATCTCGTCGTAGAAGCTGCCGGCGTTATCATCGCCAGAGATGTAGAGGGCGTGGCCGGAACTGTTCGACGCGGCTAACTGCGCAATCCCGAACCCCCGCATGCGAATCTGGGTGGCCGACTGCGTGATCGTGGTTGTGTCGGCCGTTTCGCAGTAGATCGCCGTTCGCGGCGGACGATAGTAGCTCAGCGACGTGTCTCCCTCATAGATATCAACATCATTGTGCGACCGCGCCCCGCCCCTCTCCGGCTCAAGGGCAAGATACTGAATGTAGTCCGTATCGAGATCGAGGTTGGCGGTGAGCTTGTAGCCGCCGGGCGGAATCAGCACCGTCACCCAACTGGCCGCCGTGGGCGAAAGCGCCTTGGCCGCCGCGTGGGCCGCCGCCAGGGCCGTCCCCCGGTCCGTGTCGGTCGCCGCGTCTGCCACCAGCACTACCCGATCATCAGTCGCAGAGTAGTTGCGGGCCGCCAACACGTCAGCAGCCATCTGATTGCCGCTGATCTTGCCGACGTCAACCGTGTCGCTTGCCGGGTCGAAGTACTCGGCGGCCAGTATGGTGCGGGCCTCGAATTCGGCCACCGTGGGGATGTCGCTGAGTTGTGTGTCCAAGTTTGCAGAACTCAGCCCCAC
>Ga0180432_10004871_pt1 | contig 18146 bp, 30 predicted proteins | sample SS_ome_10_FD_132414 | JGI IMG/M metagenome (GOLD analysis project Ga0180432, IMG submission 132414) | Hypersaline lake sediment archaeal communities from the Salton Sea, California, USA - SS_1_MS_2 metaG | ecosystem: Environmental > Aquatic > Non-marine Saline and Alkaline > Hypersaline >...
GCAGGCGTAGAGGAGGACCTCTTCGTGCCCAACCCTGTGTCAGAGAACGTTTTCCAGACAGACGAGAAGGCTGTCCGGAGGGCCATGTACGGCAACAGGAGAGAGCAGTACAGGTGGGAGCTTCCCGCAAACCTGGGGGAGGCAATAGACGCCTTCAGGGAGAGCGAAGTGATGGAATACGCCCTGGGAAGGCATATGGTGGATGCCCTAATCAGGGAGAAGACCCTCGAGTGGGAGAGCTTCTGCAGCCACGTGACAGACTACGAGACAGACCACTACCTTCCAAGGCTGTGAACCGCCCTATTTTTAAGGCTTTCGGCCAACTATACACATCGGGTAGGTGTGGGGGCCTTAATGACCGGTCAGTGGGAACATGAGCAGAAGGGACACCTACGTTGCAGGGGACATAACCAGGGAAGAGTTCATAGAGCTGGTTATGGGGGAGATGGCCGATTTCTCAAGGGAATGGTCCCTGAACGCCTCGCTCCTGGAAAGGGCCGGCGTTTACAGTGAGATAGCCGATTTCATAGGCCATGTTGATGGCGACGCGGCGGTCGAGCTGGGCTGCGGGAGCGGCGAGCTCATGAGGGCCGTCAGGCCCTGGAACCCGGACATGGCGCTCATAGGCATGGACATGAACATGCACCTGCTTTCTTTGGCCGAGAGCCTCTCGGGCGAGAAGGCCAGGAAATATGTGTCATTCGATTTCACATCCCATCCTGAAAGGGGGATAGTCATGCAGCCTGCCCGGTCGCCGGACACGCCTTTAATAGGGAAGAGGGAAACATACCTGTTCCTGGACGACGCCAGGAGCATGGGCCCCACCTCCAGGGCCATGAGGGACTCCGGGGCGGTCCCTGCCCTGTTCACCCTGGTCTTTCCCGGAGGGGGCACCCACCTGGAGCTGGAGCACGGATGGTACGACCCTGATGACAGGATGTCTGCCAGGCAGGCCACAGACACCATGTATGTGTCTGCCATGAAGAAGGCCGGTTCCATGATGCCCCCAGGAGGCCAGCTGGTGTTCGGCGAGGCCTTCAGGAAGGGGAGCGGCCGTGTCGCTGAGGTGTTCGAGAGGATAGACGGGCTGTACTGCGGGAGCATATACAGGGTTAAAGACACGACGGAGCTGAGCAGCGACAGGATGCAGGATTACGTGAGGGCATACGGCAACAGGGCCGGGGAATTCAGCAGGGTCATGCCTTCATTCAGGGAAGGCGAATATTTCGTTCTGGTCAAGCTTGAGAGGAAGTGAACTGATGTACATTCTTCCTGAGGACGAGGGAAGGCTGATGGAGATGAGGCGCCTGAGGAGGGGCAAGTACGTCGAGTACCAGATGCTCATATGGAGGGTTTCAGATGCCTTCAGGAAGGACAGGTTAGACGAGGATTTCGTCGAGTGCATGAGGGGGCTCAAGGAGATAGAGGACGAATGGCTGAGCAAGAGGTATTTCAGCAAGAAGTTCTACGACAAGCTCAAGCTCAAGCTAAAAAGAGATAAGGGCAGGTAGGGTCTGACGCCGTCCAGTCGCCTGTCAGGCCGTAGGCGTTAAGCCTGCAGCCCCCGCATATGTCCTTCTGGCTGCACTTCCTGCACCTTCCCTTCATCTTCCTCTTGTCCCTCAATGTCTTGAATATCCTGTGGCTTACCCATATGTCCTTCAGGTCCTGCACCAGCAGGCTGCCCAGCTTGACATCGGAAGCGCACGCGCAGGGCAGCACGTACCCGTCGTTTGACAGGCCGCAGTAGTTTATGCCCGCAGCGCACCCCCCGAACCTTTCCGAGAGCTTGTTGACCAGCCTGGCCACGTCGTCCCCGAAGTTCTCGACATGCTTCCTCTCGAAGCCAGACAGTATCTCCCCCACAGGTATGATGTCCCCGTTGGTCAGCTCGTTGCAGGTCCTGGCGTAATATGTCATGCCCCTGGCATAAGCCTGCATGCCGCCGTTCCTGGCGCTCTTCTGCAGCCTCCTTGCCAGCATCTCCAGGGCATCCCTCCTCTGCTTGGGGCTGACGTCCATGTTCTGTATCTTCTTGCCCCTTCCTGCGGGGAGTATCCTGGACAGGTAGAACCTGGTCGCCCCCAGGCCCTCGGCCAGCTCCATTATCCTGGGGAGCTCCCTGAAGGTCTTCTGGGTGAGGGTGGTGTTCACTATCACCTCGTCGAAGTCCCTGTTCCTGGAGCAGTTCCTTATGGCCCTTACGGCCTTCACGAAGCTGCCCTTCGCCCCCCTGAAATCGTCATGCGTCTTGGCTGTCGCTCCGTCAAGGCCTATCTCTATCCTCCTTATCCCTGCCTCGGTCAGGTGGCTCGACATCTCCCTGGTGATGAGTGTCCCGTTGGACGCCAGCGTGCAGTACATGCCCCTCCTGGTCGCATGCCTGGCTATCGCCAGGAAGTCCTTCCTCAGGAGCGGCTCCCCGCCCGAGAACCCCAGCGCCACGACCCCTGCGTCAGCCAGCTGGTCCACCACCCTGAATGACTGGGTGGTCGTCAGGTCCCTGGTCTCCTGTCCCGTGTCCTGGTAGCAGTGCCTGCAGTTGAGGTTGCACTTGCCCGTGAAGTTCCAGACCACCACCGCGGGAATGCCAGTCGGCTGCGGCTTGTTGAGACCGAACTCCTTTATGCCCTTCAGGACCGCTATTATAGACCTCCTGTACATCGGGTCTGCGGCCATCTTCTTGACGTTATCCGGGGAAACGCCCTGCCTGGCGAAGAAGAACTTGACGAACTTCTCGAGCACCTTCGCATTCACCTTGCAGTGCATGCACTCCCCGTTGTTCCTTCCCGTGGCCAGCTTGTCCAGGACGTTCTCTATCCTCGGCTTCCTGCACACGGGGCACACCCTCAGCATGGCCCATGCGGCGAACTCCGGGAAGGTCCTCAAAGGCGAACGCTGCCCGAACATTTTCCTTGGCATAATCTCTAACATTAGCTGAGTAGATATTTATAATCCAAATGTGGCGTTCCAGAGCCACAAAGTACGCTATATGCGGAGAATCAGTCCTCAGAAATGCCCCGGATTTTTTTAATCTCTTGCAGGTCTTCCAGAATGCCCTTGCATTTTTCCTCCGTCCTTTTCAGGGACTCTGAAGTCTCTTTGAGAAACTCCGTCTCGTTATTGTAAAAGCTCCTGAGTCTTTCTGTATCGGCCAGCGTTGACTCATTGATATCGGTTATTCTGTCCAGTATTTCCATGCATTCATTGTGCTTTTTTTTCACTTTCATTTCATATATGACGGCCGATATTATCAGGGGCCCTGCAACCGCAACTGGAATTGCGGCATATTTTAGGGCAGTATACATCTCCTCAATCGGGAATGAAGTGGCCATGGTCCAGATGGGCCCCCTCTCATGATATTCCTTCATGCTTGATATATGTAGCTGAAGCTATTTGAAGCTGGCGAAACCCTTAAATACCACCGATTTCACTATGAAATAGTTACATCATATGTGATACCATGGTAAGGAAATACGTGAGGGACAAGGCGACCGCGAGGGGCGCTGTCAGCAGGATAGAAGGCGCATACCTGGACTTCGATGAGATGCCTTCAGGCACAATCAGCGAGGCGGATGCCAGGGCATTCTGCTCCAGCCACAGCATGAGGTACAGGGATTCCTTCACTTCAGCGACCAACCTCTTCTGGGCCTACTTCAGGAAGCTCGAGAGGACGCCCAGGAGGAGCAGGAGGGCGGCCAGGGTATCCGCGCCTGAGGTGATAGGCCAGGAAGTGGTGGTGACCAGCCTTGAGGACGGGACAGAGACAAGGCTCTCCCCGGAGGATTTCACCGAGAACGCCAGCGAATACCCCGGCCACAAGTATGCTGTCAGGTACGTCAGCATCACGAAAAGGACCGGCCGGGCCTTCAGCCAGGGCTCCCTGTTCTGAATCTTATAAACCACCTGCACCAATATTACTAATGTTCTACATCAAGCACCTGAGGTACCTGCTTGAGAAGGCGGGCGCCGATCCGAGGGATTTCAAGAGCAAGCAGATGCTCGACGACTGCATAAGGGAAGTCCTTGAGATGGAGAAGGCCGACGCTCCCGTCGTCTGGGAGAAGGTCAAGTCCATACTCTTCGACGAGAAGGCCGACCCCGAGAAGAGGAAGGAGTTCGAGGAAAAGGTCGTCAAGATGATGGTCAAGAAGCTCATAGTCGGATAGAGCAGAGGAGAGGGATATGATAAAGGTCTGGAAGTGCAGGATATGCGGCGAGGCCTATCTGGGGGACGAGCCGCCCACCCACTGCGCGTTCTGCGGGGCAGAGAGGAATCACATAATCCTTGCCCCTGAATACAAGGACCCCAACCCGGTGAAGGGCCTGGAAGAGACGGACAGGAAGAACCTGGAAGAGGCACTCAAGCTCGAGATAAGCGCCACCCAGTTCTACGCCTGCTCGGTCGGCCATGCAGAGAACGAGGAGGACAGGTCCATGTTCAAGGCCCTCAAGAGGGTCGAGAAGGAGCATGTGGAGCTCATATGCAAGGCCCTGGGCATTCCCATGGCAGAGATAGGCACAGAGCCCTGCGACGGGGCAGAGGAGAACCTGAAGGAGACCCTGAGAAGGGAGGTCAACGCCACCAACATCTACACGAAGGCGGCTGCAGAGGCCAAGAGCCCGAGGGTGAAGGAGATATTCGAGGCCCTGGCGAAGGTGGAGGCCGAGCACAGGGATCTTGTCGGGCCAAAGGTTAAGGAGGGATGAAATGGTAAACGTGAAAGCGAAGGGTGAGCACTACAAGTGCAACATATGCGGCAATGAGGTCACCGTCACCAAGGCAGGCGGCGGGGAGCTTGTCTGCTGCGGCCAGCCCATGGAGCTGGTTGAAAGCAAGAAGGAGGACGCTTGATGGCATCTGGAAAGAAGTTCACAATAGAGCATGACAAGGCCGGGTGCATAGGCTGCGGGGTCTGTGCATCACTTGCACCCGAGTTCTGGGAGATAGACAATGGAAAAGCACACCTCAAGGGAAGCAAGGACAACAAGAGGCAGATAGGCGAGAAGGACCTGGAGAAGAACAAGGCAGCTGCAGAGTCATGCCCGGTGAACGTGATACACATAACAGACCCTGACGGGAAAAGGATAGTATAGGCCCCTGAAAGGTTAATAACCAGCCTGACCAATTATCTATTGGATGTTCGATGTCTATGACCTGCTAGTTGTGGGAATACTCTGCGGCACTGCAGTCGCCATGTTCAGGCTCTACCTGCAGTCCAGGAACCCGAAGGCTTTCAGGGACGAGGGCACCACAGGGAAGGACATAATAACAGGAGGGGTGGTCATGACCGCGATAGGCATAGCCTCTGTCATAGGCCTCTCCATGTTCCCTTCATACGGCGTCTGGCTGATAGGCGGCCTGATAGTGCTGTTCATAGGCCTGGCCCTGATGGTGTCCTACTGGCTCGCCTGGAGGAAGTAGCTCACCTTTCCAGCTCCCTCAGGAGCATGGGGCTGTTTGGGCTGCTTATGTGTCTTCCCATCGCCTGAAGGAATGTCAGCCTCGAGCTGAATATGTCTGTGTCCGCGAAGGTGTAGAGGTACTTTACCTCCATCCTTGAGAACGGCTCCGTGACCCTCATGTTGTTCAGGCACTGGTTCATGTCATCGAATGTCCTGAAGCCCAGGAACACCATGTGGGAAGGGGTGCCCCTGGGTATCCTGCACGCGGATATGAGGGAGGACATGTCCCTGAGGGCGTCCTCTATCTCCAGCCTCTCGTTCTCGCTTCTGAAGACCTTGCTGGCAGGCTGTATGAACGCTATCACGAACACCCTTATCCCCAGCTGGCCGTAGGTGGTGTGTGCCCCGTAGCCTGTTATTGCCCTCTTCCTCTCCAGCCTGGCCCTTATCTTCCTGGCTGCAGTGGAGCTTATGCCCAGCTTCCTGCCTATCTCGGCATCCTTCATCCTTCCGTTGCCGATGAGAAGTTTCAGAACCCTCTCTTCCCTCCTGCTCAGTTCCATTATATAACCTATTGGCATCACTGGGTTAATTAACTTAACGTCAAGTTTAAGTACTTTTTGCGAGAATAGGAAATCGGTGTATGCTGGCTGGGGAGGTGAAGATATGAAATGCAGGATACTGGTCTCAGTCGCTGTAGTTCTATTGGCCCTTTCCTTTGTCCCGTCCTTGATGGGAGGAGGGTGCGACATAACCGCAGGATGCGTTGACGTGACAGGGGATTTCATATTCCCCGGCTCTGCCGCCACCCTGGCTGGGATGGTGGTCTCACTCCTGATACTCGCCTGCCTGGGTTTCTTCTACCTGAGCATCAGAAGGGCCCGCTAATCCATCAGCCCGCCCTTGGCAAAATCTATGGCTATCCCTATTATCGCGCAGAATATTATCACGTTGGCCACGAGGTCAGCGGGATAGGGGAACGTCCCCGTGACTGCTGTCAGCTTGATTATGCCGCCCACTATGGCCGCGACGGTGCCCGCCTTGGCCAGCCTGTAGTACGGCCTGGTGTACTTCGGCTTGCTTGCCGTCTTGGCCTTCTTCTTCGTTTGCGCCTTTCCGGCCTTCTTTGCCGCCATGAAGATAATTAGTCCCCTTCGTTAATAAGCTCTTCCCCGCAGCCGAAAGCCAGGTACCCCCTCGGGAAGCCCATGAAGGAGGCTATCGGGCGTATGCCCAGCTGATCAGGTATCCTGGCACCAGGCATGTCCTTCGGGCCCTCGTATGATTCGCTTATGTCTCCAGGACCGATTGCGACCATCCCCGGCCACATCAGCCCGTCCAGCTGGCCTGAAAGGCCCTCTCCGTAATCCATGCTTATCTTTTGGCAGGAAGGGATAAGAAGCTTACCCCTGCATGATTGATTTGGATATGCTCGAAGGCCTGTATTCGGAATCGTGCCTGGTTTCAGCATCCTTGGGAGGGCAGGCGACCCCATACCCGTTCAGGGGGAAGAAGAACCCGGAAACGTCCATGCCCGGCTCGTCGTCATCCAGTGGCCTCATCCTGAGGCTCAGTCCCTGCCACATGTTGTCTAGGTACATAACTTCTGTTGCGGGAAAGAAATAAAAAGGCTATCCCCTTGTCTCCAGGAGCAGCATGGCCTGCTTGTCCGTTATCCTCGGGTTGGCCAGCTCTATTATCTTGGCCGAAAGCCCCAGGGCCTCCAGCTCGGGTATGACCTTGACGTCCACGTATGGCATGTACAGGTCGAGTATCCTGGAGACAGACCATTTGTGTATGCCTGTTTCCTTCGCTATCCTGCTGACAGAAAGGGTCTCCCCTTCCCTATGTGCCTTCCTGAGCACCTTGAGTATCTTCAGTATGTGGGACTTCGTCTTGCCCGCGACCTTTCCCCTGGCCATGAGAACTAATGGCATCCCTGGTTAATATTGTTAATACCTCTTCTTCCCGCCGCCGCTGAAGACCGAAAGCAGTATTATCAGGAACACTATGAAGGCCCCTGACTGCACGAAGGCGCTCCCGCTGGCGCCTGTGGTGGAGAACAGGCTGTGGGCTGACATCATGGAGAAACCCGGTATCAGCTCGGCCCCCGTGTCAGCTGTGTAGCCACTCAGCATCAGCCAGACGCCCAGTGCGAAGAAGAATGCGTACATTACTGCCTTGCCCGAACCCATATCTATAATTGTCCGGACCCGCTTAAAAGCTTCTTAAGTTTTGCTTCCATCATCTCAGGATGAGGACACCAGCGCGAATCGTGAAATGCCTGAGGGACGGCGCAGGGGAAGGCAGCCCCATAACCAAGGCTCTCATGCCGGTCAGCGACGCCCTGGATGACAGCGAAAGCCTGATGCTCCAGGTCCCCTACGCGATGGGGATGCTTGCCGCTGAATTCCTGACATACCCCCTGGTCTTTGCCAGGGACGTGATGGACGGCCTCTCCGGGTGCGGAAGGGTGGTCAGGGAATACCACCCTGAGGTGGCCTGGGAGCTCGGTATGAGGGACCCTGTCCCTGGCCCTGACAGGCTGTACAGGGTCTCTGTGGAAGTCTGACGCCTTCCGAAGCGCTTATAAGAAGCCTTTTCCAAAAAGGCTTCACCCAAAAGGGAGGCTTCCGAAGCGCTTATAAGAAGCCTTTTCCAAAAAGGCTTCACCCAAAAGGGAGGCTTCCGAAGCGCTTATAAGATTTCTCCCCAATTGTGAATATGGCGGCAATGTCCTCCCTTAAGCCTGTCCTGAAGAACGCCTACCTCAGGGGCGAATCCCTGCTGCTTAAGCTCCCCTACGGCGACAGGGCAATGGAGGGGAGCGTTGCACTGTGCTTCTTCCTCCTGGACACGTACCGGTACCTGGAAGGCGAACGGATGGAGACACCCAGGCCCGCAAGGTCCGGGAAGGGCTGCCGCGTGGAAGGCAATCTCAGGCAGGAGATTAAGGGCTACATCGACTCCCTGGTGAATGGCCTGGACGAGAGGCTTGACAAGAAATTCAACAAGAGGGCAAACAGCCTGGAGGCTGACCTCCAGAGGGCGAGGATAAGGCTCGCTGCAATGGAGGAGGATGCGCTCGGGACCAGTCAGGATGCTGAAATGCACAGGGAGGAGCTGGCATCCTACAAGGCCATGCAGAAGGAGAAGGACGAGAGGGCCATGTCGGCCTTCAGGGCGACAGAGGCTGAGCTGGAAAGGCTCAGGGAAAAGAACTCAGGCCTGGAGGACAGCAACAGGCGCCTGCTGGCAGACAAGGGTGACGCTGCCAGGCAGCTGGAGGAGAAGGAAAGGGAGCTGAAGGCCCTGAAGGAGGCAACAGGACCCCAGTACGGGTTCGACATGCTGCTGCCCGTCCTGGACATGGAGATAGGGGGCAGGTCAGCCTACATAAGGGACACCCAGGACGTGTACACGTTCGCTGCCTGGATAGAAAGGGCGAAGGCATTGGGGCTGGACAGGGAATACATGGACAGCGTGATAGGCGGCCTGAGGGAAGGCTGCGGCATCCTCCACAGGAAGCAGGCAAAGAGGATATTTGAAGAGATGCTGAAGGGCCCCCCTGACAGGGCCGTAGAGGTCCTGAGCAGGAACAGGCTCATCAAGTGAAGTTTTTATTGGAGCCCGGCCAATAATAAAGCATGGCTAAGAAAGTCGTCAGGAAGGCGCTTCCGGCCAGGGGTGGGGGAGGAGACATGTTCATACTTGCCGTCATACTGGCCCTTTTCGCTGCCGCTGTGCTTCTGCCCATGATAGGTTAGGCCTGAAAAGGTTATAAGCGAGCATGCCGATAATTAGATATGCATAAGAGGCTCCCTGTCCTGGGCGTGCTTGCAGTTCTGGCTTTCATAGTTCTTGGATACGTCTACCTGTCCAGCCCGCCCGCCCCGGTTGCCCAGCTCATAATAGATTCAGGCCAGGCGGAGCTGATGCGCCAGGGCGCCTGGGAAGGCTCGGAAAGCGGTACAGAGCTCCTGCAGGGCGACTCTGTCAGGACTCTGGAGGGCTCTGAGGCCAGGATAATATTCTTCGAGTCGACTGTCATGAGGCTGGCCCCGGAGACAGAGGTGGAGATACAGGCCCTCAGCCCTGACCCTGATGACAGCTATGTCTACATCAGGCAGGAGTCGGGCAGGACCTGGAACAAGATACTGAAGCTTAGCGGCATAAGCTCGTATGAGGTGGAGACCCCAACCACTGTGGTCTCGGTCAGGGGCACTGCATTCTCCCTGAAGGTGGAGGCCGGCCTGACCGACCTGCAGCTCGCTGAAGGCGAGGTCAATGCCAGCACGTACGAGGTGAGGGAGGGCGTGAAGGAAAGGCTCAGGACCATAAGGCTTTCCGCAGGAAAGGCCCTGAAGGTAAGGGCAGATGCCATAAGGGAGGAGCTTAAGCCGGCTGACATGGCTGAGGACGAGTTCATCAGGAGGCAACTGCAGAGGGACAAGGAATTCCTGGAAGCAGTCAAGGCCAGGCTGGTCAAGAGGCTGAAGCCCTATGTCCCTGTCATAAAGGAGAGGTACGGGATAACTGACGAGCAGGTCAGGTCCATGGTGGACGAGTTCATAAGCGGCGAGAGCATGCCCCAGCAGATGTCTGACATGATGAAGAGGATAATGAGGGAGAGGCTGGAGATAAGGCCCCAGTCCATAGCAGAGCCTGTCCCCCTTCCCCTGGAGCAGGTCAGGAAGACCACCGAGAAGAACATCGTCCTGACAGAGGAGGAGAGGAAGAGGCTGCTGTCCGCTTCCGGTGGGACTGCAGCCGAAGCCCAGGATGAGTCCAGGCTCCTGACCGAGGTGGTCGAGCCCGAGCCCCTGGACGCCGCCGGCATCAGCGTGCCTGAACAAGAAGATGACGCTTCGGTCAACGAGACAGACTCAGCTGTGGGCGGCCTGGTCGAGGACATCGGCTCCATCCAGACGCCAGTGACCGGAGTACAGTCCCCCGATGCTGATGAAGCCCCCCTGCTTTCAGGGATTTAAGCCTGTTGTGCCAATTATAACCATGGCTTTTGATATAGGTATCATAAGGGTCGCGATGCTGGTCTTTGCAGTAATCCTGGTCGCCGGAGTGGTGCTCTCTCACAACCCCGGGATGACAGGCCTTCTGACAGGCCAGTACGAGCTGCAGCCTGACTTCAGCCAGCCCAACAACATGGTGACCAACAGCGACGCCTGCAGGGACATGGACGAGGGTTGCGTATGGGACTCCCAGAAGATGGAGTGCGTCTGCACCTGGGAGAAGTGACCCGCCCGTTTATAAGGCCAGCGGGCCCAATCTTCAATATGGCTGTCTATACGGGCACCCCCAGGTATCTCGAAGCGTCCGACCCAGACATCGTCGGGATAGCCGGGCCCCTGAGGGAGAGGTTCTACCATGTGCTCGAGGATGACAGGAGGGCAGGGTTCCTGGACGAAGCGGAGACCTGGGAGATGACTGTCGACAGCATAAGGAAGGCGGCCATAATGACCGACATGCCCCTTCCCGAATCCAGGGAGGACCTGCTGGCCCTGATGGAGGGCTACAGGAAGATGCGGCTGGAAGAGATGGAGCCCATGAGGCAGAGGATGAGGGACCTGCTGGACGCCTTCAGGCTCGGCGTTTTCTGAAGATATTTAAAGCTAACCCGCCTTAGAAGTTAGATTGAGGGCGATAAAATGGCGCTGAAACAGCTAACATTCGACTTCAGGTACGATGTCCCCGCGTTCTGCACGGGAACGAGGGGGATGGTGACCCTGGAGAGGGAAGGAAGGGGGCCGCACGCTTACACAGCAGAAGGCGTGCCAGAGAATGAGCTCCCCCTCTACGAATTCGCCAGGACGTGCCCAGAGTGCCAGAGGATACTGGAAGAGCATTACGCTGACCTTGACAGGATGGACAAGACAATAAACGGCCCCAGTCGCGTGCCTGCTGCCAGGCCAAAGGCGGCTGCCCCTGCAGTCCCTGACGTGGAAGAGCGGATGCATGACATCGTTTTCACGCTCAAGAGGGAAGAGCCGGAATACGCTGCAGTGGCTTCAGGCGAGCAGTAACCTATTTAGCCATGTAAACCTTTCTGACTGGCCAAGAGATTTCTATGTTCTCCCTGTCATAGCGCTTCTTGAGCTCCTTTATGAACTCGTGGGTGAGCAGGTACTTGTCAGTGTACTGGTTCACCCTCAGTATTATGGAGAAGTTGATGTTATTGTCCCCGAACTCGTTGAACCTGATGAACGGGTCGAAGCCCTTCACAGCCCCCTTGTTCTTCTTCAGGACCTGTTTGGCCACCTCTATGGTCACCTTCTCGACCTTCTCCAGGTCAGACCCGTAGCCTACGCCGCACTTCACCACGACTGACATCTCCTTAGAAGGGTAGTAGTAATTGGTTATGTTGGCCTCTGACATCTTGGAGTTGGGTATTATGACCGTGTTGTTGCCCAGCACCTTGATCCGGGTGGACCTCCAGCTTATGTCCTCCACATACCCCTTCTCGCCTGAGTCCAGCTCTATGAAGTCGCCTATCCTGATGGGCTTGTCCATTATCATGTAGGCGCCCGCGAAGAAGTTGGAAAGCGTCGGCTGGAGTGCCAGCGCAACCGCCAGCCCGCCTATCCCGAGGGACGCCACCAGGGCGGTTATCTCTATCCCCATCTGGCCCATCATCCAGACCAGGGCCACCACCAGGACCACCACGTATATGGCCTTCTGGCTGACTGACAGGAACTGCTTGCTGACCTCCTTGTCCTTCCTCTTGGCCCTGTGCATGGCGTACCAGCCAACCACCACGTTGAACACCCTGGCCACTGCCAGGGCCACCACCAGTATGGACAGGACGCTGAAGAGGGGGTCCAGGTAGCCCTGGAACGGTATGAATGACGGCGCCTCCTTGGCCGCGAAGTACAGTCCCATCAGGGCCAGGAGCACCAGGATGGGCCTGGTGACTGCGCCTATTATCATGTCGTCCAGTTCTGTCTCTGTCCTGGACACCAGCCTGGTCACGTACCTCTTCAGTATGACGTTTATGGCCTTCCCTATCACCAGGAACGCCACGAACAGGAGGAAAGCCCTGACCAGCTCCCCATAAGGGCCTATGAAGCCTATGTACTGCGACAGGAATTCCAGCATAATGACTATTGGGTCTCATGTTTAATAAAATCCTCCCCCGGAAGCCGGAAATGCTTCACGGAAACCCTTAAAAGTACAGATAACCATTTTCACTATATGCCAGTAGAAAATCTATACACCCCAAAAGGCGCAGGCCATGAAGCCCCGAGGGAAAGGAGGGCATACAGGAGGCCTGACCCCCACCCTGGGCACCTTGCCATGAAGGGATACCTGGACGGGTGCGCAAGGCAGGGAAGCTCGAACAAGCCGATAGAGGCAGAGAAGATGAAGGCATATGCCTGGAGCTTCATCCCGAGGCTGGAGGGCATGGGCCTTGACGACCTGCATTCTGCAATTGCCCTGTTCGAGGACCACCCTGACGTCAGCAAGATAGGCTCCCTCTTCAGCGCCGCCTACAACAAGCTGGGCTTCAGTGACATATCATTCGACTACCCATTCAGCCTTGACGACTGGCCCCACGGGATAGAGTACCTGGGGTACAGTCTCCGTAAGGGCAGCAGGATGGTGATAGGCAGCCACGTGAACACGCATAACGGCCTCTGGAGATCAGAAGGCGACGCAGTCAACCATGGCGATTCCGAATACGGGATAGGGAGCAAATCCAAAGGATGCGTGTTCAACTTCGGGGACCTCGGCGGAAGGCTGTGCGACTCCAAGGGTGGTTTGGGGGTGAACTTCGGGAAGGTCGATTTCAGCACTGGGGCCAGCGAAGGGAACATATTCGTGAACATGGGCGAGATAAGAAGGATAAGGGGCGACTGGTCCAAAGGGGGCATAATACTGGCGGTGAACGAGCCGGTGGAGACCCCCCTCTTCGTCCCGGAAGGGACAGTCGTCCTGGGAAGCGATGCCTGCAGGAAGGTCCCCGGCCTGGTGGGTTACCTGGAGGGCCTGAGGGACAGGCTGGGGCCCCACAGGGACCACAGGGACATACTTGCCGGATTGAGGGGCCTGGATGCCAGGAAGGCCATACTGGACATCCTGAAAGAGGGCGAAGCCATAGACGGAGGAAGGTATGAGAGGATGCTCTGAGGCTCTCTACAAACCCAAAGGTGCAGGCCACACTGCGCCTGACAGGGACATGAGAGGGTATTCAGGCGCGAATGATGCACTGTTCGAGGCGTTCAGGGCCTGGATAGACAGCGAGCCTGTCTGCAAGTGCTCCAAGGGAAGGATGTATACCAGGGCAAACAGGGAAGTCGACCGCATAGAGGACTCCCACAGGCTGGCCATGGAACTGCTCCCTGAGCTGGGCAATGTTTCCCAGGAGGGGATAAACTCCGTCTTCATCCCCTTCATAGACCACCCGAATATCGAGCATGCCGGCATATTCATCAGCGCAGCCCACGAAAAGAAGGGGTCAAAGGACGTGTCTTTCAGCACCAGGGAGGGGCCCCCGATATCCAGGCTCGGGTACAGGTTCGGGAGAGACCGCATACTCATCGTGAGGGCGGACAGCAGCTACTATATGGGGGACGAAGGCGAGGGGACGTTCGTCAACTACGGCTCGGCCCGTTCCATGGGCAATCTTGATGCCCCGGGGCTATTCATAAACATGGGGAAGGTCGAGGAGTCAATAGGAGGCTCGCATGCTGACAGCATGTCATTGGACATGGGCTCATGCAGCTGTTACAGTGAAGGGACATGGCTGAGCAGGCACAATGATAAAATCAACCGTTTCGTAGCCAGCAGGAACACTCCATACGAAGTGCCTGGTGTCAGGGATTTCCTGGGGTGGCTGGCTGAAGGCATTGACCCCAGGAAGAGTGATTGGGAGATATTCAGGTTCCTGAGGGAGCATGACCTGAGAAGGATGGTCCAGGACCTGTGGGAGGCTGCTGAATGACCACAGAACCCCTCTACAAACCCAAAGGAGCAGGCCACAGCGCGCCTGAAGGGGACAGGAGAGGATACGTGAAGCCCAGGGACGGGCTTGTCGAGATGTTCAGGGGCTGGCTGGGCAACCCGGACAGTCAGCTGAAGATGCCGTTTGACAGCCTGGGAGAGGTGACGTCAAGGGAGATAAATGCCCTCCTGCCCATGTTCAGCGGCCACCCCAACATAAAGCAGGCAGGCAGGTTCCTGACAGAGCTCTACAGGGGCTCAACGCTCAGGGAGTTCGTGTTCGAGAGCGACATTGACGGCGGGACAGACTATCTCGGAAAGGGCCTGCCCCATTGGCACACGCTCATCATAAGGTCCGGCCTGGGCAATTATGCAGGGGAAGAGAGCCACGGCGTCATAGTGAACCTCGCAGACACCGAGGACTGGGACTGCTTCGGCGAGAAGTCGGACGGGATAAACATAAACTGCGGGAATGTCCGGACGATGGGCAGGAAGGCCAACGGCCTGACGATAAACCTTGGCAATGTCACGTTCATGGTCAAGCCCTACCCCAGTGGCGTCTTCATAGACTATGGGGTATCGGACGACAAGCCCAATGGGGAAGAGATGAGGGTCATATACAGGAAAAGGCGGGACATGGACTTCGTGAGGATGGAATGGCCAGCGGTCAGGGAGATTCCCGGGTTCGTCAAATACATGAGGGAACTGAAGGCAGGCCTGGACCCATCCAGGACGGACGAAGAGATATTCTCGGAGATAAGGAAGAGGGACAGGCTTGAAGAGATAAGGAAGAGGGGCATGGTGATGGACATCAGGGACATGCTCGGCCTGGAAGGGCTTCCCCTCGAGCCATAGCTCGCGCTGGCTGCTGAAAAAAGAAAAATCCCCTCCTGGCACTCAGCCTGCTTCTGCGACTGCGCGCTTTATTGCTTTCACGTCCACACCTATGCTCTGGAGCCTCTCCTTGAACTTCGCAAGCGCTCCGTGTATGTCCTCCACGCTCCTGGCCCCTGTGCATATTATCTTCCCGGAGCTGAACAGGAGGAAAGCGACCCTCGGCTCTGGTATCCTGCACACCAGTCCAGGGAAGGACTCCGGCTCGTATTCCACGTTCTCCAGGGCGAAGGATATGTCCTCCAGGTTAATCCTCGCCTTTATCTGGGTGGAAGCCACTATGTTCTCTATCTTCACGTTGAACTTGTTGGGAAGCTTCACCCCGGTTGTCTTTATGTCCTTCACGACAGTCCTGATGGCCGTGTGCGCCCTGTCTATGTCCTTGGAGCCCGTGCAGACGATCTTTCCTGAAGAAAAGATCAGGGTGGCTGCCTTCGGTTCCTTTATCCTGTACACCACGCCCGGAAACTGCTCCGGGTTGTACTCCGCGCTGTCAAGCTTCCTGGATATGGACTTGAGCGGTATGTCCCTCCCGAGAGCAGCAAAAGCAACGACGTTTTCAATCTTTACGTCAAACTCCATGTTATATTATATAGTTCGAACTTGTATTAATATAGGGTTTCCGCCCCGGAACGGGCCGTTTCCCCTTGTTTCCGGCATGCTGGGGGCCTGTGTGATGCGCATTCACGAATATAAGCGGGCCTGACCAACAATAAATATGATGAGGAGGACGGCCATCACCTTCCTGTTTTTCATCCTGCTCTCCAGCAGTGCCTATGCGGCAGACTGCGGGGGCGATACCCCCTGCCTGTGCGGGGACAGGGTAGTGGCCAGCAGGACGCTGACAGAAGCCGACCTGGTGGCCTCAGTGGGCTGCCACTCCAACGGCCTGTACATCAACACCACCGGCGTGGTGCTGGACTGCGGGGGCCTGATGATAGAGGGCCCGGGGGTGTACGACGGCATAAGGGTGGAGGCAGCAGGCGTTGAGGTGCGCAACTGCAGCATCAGGAACTTCAGGAACGGGATATTCCTGAAGGCTGCCAACCAGTCGAAGGTCATCAGCAACACGGTCTGGGACAACTCCAGGTCAGGCATATTCCTGAACAACTCCATAGGGGTGCTGGTCCAGGACAACATAGCGGACGGCAACAATGACGGCGTCGGCATATACTCCATAGGCGGGAGGGGCAGCATATTCGAGGGGAACTCCGCCAGCAATAACGGCAGGGGGCTGGCGATAGCCAGCACGTATGACGTCCAGGCGAACAACAACACCGCCAGCAGGAACGAGAGGTACGGCATATACCTGTTCTCCACCACCCTGAGCACCCTGGCTGACAACACTGTGGAGAAGAACGGCCTCTACGGCATATACCTCCTGAAGGACTCGGACGAGAACAGGCTTGACAGGAACCAGGTCTGGGGCAACCTGGAGGCAGGCCTCTACCTGGACCCCACTTCAGACTACAGGATAACCCTCATAGAGAACGCCTTCTGCAGGAACTCCAACCATGACATACTGGTCGATTCCCCTGACACCCCCTACGGCTCCAAGAACACATGCAACAGCCCGGGGGACTGGAACGACGCCGGCCAGAGCAACTGCACCTACAGGTGCACGCCGGGAGACGGGGCTATCTCGGACTGCTTCGACGGCACGCCTTCGGGCGTGTGCTCGTCCGACATGCCGCTCTACTGCGACGAGGGCATCCTCAGGTACAACTGCACCATCTGCGGCTGCCCGATAGGCCAGAGCTGCGACAAGAACGGGACTGGGGGCTGCTACGTGGAGTCAATCTACAACTGCAGCGACGGCACCAGGTACGGCCACTGCGCCCTCAAGAAGCCGGTCTTCTGCCAGGACGGGGAGCTGGTGGACAACTGCGACATCTGCGGCTGCCCCCCGGGCTACGGGTGCAACACCTCCAGCGGACACTGCTTCATGGTGGACGTCTGCCAGGACGGGACCTTCTACGGGGCATGCTCCTCCAACGTCTCGTACATGTGCAAGTCAGGCAGGCTGGTCCAGAACTGCACCCTCTGCGGCTGCCCTGAGGACATGGAATGCAACTCCACTTCCGAGAGGTGCTACCTGGTCTCCTGCATCTCCGACCAGGACTGCCCGGGAGGCTACTGTTCAGGCCCCTACTGCAGGGACAGGGAGGCCCTTGGGGAGGCCTGCGCCAGGGATGCAGCCTGCTCCTCAGGCCACTGCGTTGGCGGCACATGCGTCTCCTGCGTTTCAGACTCGGAGTGCCCCACCACAGAGGTATGTTCGGAAGGCTCCTGCAGGGCAGTCTCCTGCCCCAACGGGATCGTCAGGCAGCACAAGTGCTTCCCCTTCGATTGCGAGTCCGACCAGGACTGCCAGGCCCACCAGGAATGCGTCAACAGGTACTGCTCCGCCCTCTTCTGCCTGGAGGACCAGATGATAGTGGACCATGAGTGCGTGCAGAGGCCCTTCACCCTGTACGACTATGCGTTTTACATGCTCATAGGTCTGGCCGCCGTCATATCGATAGCGGCAGCCCATCTCTACAGGTCCAGGGGCCGGAAGGAAGGCGGACCCCAGGCCGGGGAGAAGGAGGAAGAGGAATGAGCACCAAACTGCTGATGGGGCTGATGGAGATATACGGGACCAGCGGCAACGAGGGGAAGATAAGGGCAGCCATACTGAAGGAGATAAGGAAACACGTGAAGGACGTCAAGGTGGACAGGTTCGGCAACATAGTGGCCCACAAGAAGGGGAAGGGCCCCAAGGTGCTTATGGCTGCCCACATGGACGAGATAGGCCTGATAATCAAGTCCATAAGCGATAAGGGCAACATAAGGTGCTCCTCCATAGGCGGGATAGAGGCCATATCCCTGATAGGCCAGAGGGTGCA
>Ga0180432_10004872_pt1 | contig 18144 bp, 14 predicted proteins | sample SS_ome_10_FD_132414 | JGI IMG/M metagenome (GOLD analysis project Ga0180432, IMG submission 132414) | Hypersaline lake sediment archaeal communities from the Salton Sea, California, USA - SS_1_MS_2 metaG | ecosystem: Environmental > Aquatic > Non-marine Saline and Alkaline > Hypersaline >...
CGCCGGGCCGTCATGCCACCTGGATGAACTTCTCCCCTTTGGCCTTGCAGATGGGGCATGAGTCGGGCGGGGTGCCGAACTCGATGTGGCCGCACACCGGGCAGAGGTAGAACTGCGTCTCGCTCAGGTCCGCGCCCTTCCTGGCCGCCTCCAGGGCCAGGGTGTAGAGCTTCGCGTGGACGGCCTCCGCCTCGACCGCGTAGCCGAACATCCGCTTGGCCTTGTGGCCGTCCGCCTGGGCCTGCTCAAGCATCGGCGGGTACATCTGCTGGTACTCGTAGGTCTCCCCGTCGATCGCCGCCTGGAGGTTCTCGGCGGTCGAGTTGATCCCGCCGAGCGCCGCCAGGTGCCCCTCGGCGTGAAGCGTCTCCGCCTCGGCCGTCGTGCGGAACAGCCGGGCGATGTTGGGGAAGCCGTCCTTCTCGGCCTGCTTGGCGAAGGCCAGGTACTTGCGGTTGGCCTGGCTCTCGCCGGCAAAGGCGTCCTTGAGGTTCTCTTCCGTGGTGGCCATGTCGTTTCTCCTCGTGGGTTGAGCGGTGAACCGGTCGTCCGTCCGCGATGTCGCCTGTCGCAACCGGACCGTCTGGCAAGAACGGTGCAAGACGGGGACGAAAGGGGGCCCGCCCCGCCGGGCGCCCGGACCAGCCGGGCAGGCGGGGCGAGCCCCGGGATAGAAGTCGTCGATCAGAGGGCCCGGAGGAAGGCGACCAGGTCGGCCTTCTCCTGCCCGTTCAGCTTGACACCGGTGACCAGGTTGAAGAACTCCACCGTGTCCTCCAGGGTCAGCAACCGCCGGTCGTGCAGATAGGGCGGCGAGTCCTTGATCCCCCGCAAGGGGAAGGTCTTGATGGGCCCGTCGCTGTGGGCCATCCGCCCGTTGATCATCTGCGGCTTGAAGAAGCGCTCGGTGCGGAGGTTGTGCATCAGGTTGTCGGTGTAGTAGGGGGCGGGGTGGCACTCGGCGCAGCGCCCCTTGTCGAAGAAGACCTCCTCGCCGCGGAGTTCGGCCTCGCTGGCCCTGGCCGGATCGAGCCGGCCGAACACGTCGAGCCTGGGGGCGGGCGGGAAGTCGAGCAGCTCCTCCACCTCGGCCATGAAGTGCACCTGGCTGCCACGGTCCAGGATGTTGAGGCCCTTCTTGGTCCCGATCACCGGATCCCCGTCGAAGTAGGCCGCCCGCTGCTCGAACTCGGTGAAGTCGTCGATGCTCTCGAGGGCCCGCTGCGACCCGAAGAGCCGCTGGACGTTGACCCCGCGCAGCGGCGGCGTGTCCAGGCCGTGGCGGAACTCCTGCGGGCGAATGTCGCCGACGAGGTGGGTCGCGGCGTTGGTGTGGCCGTTGACGTGGCAATCGAAGCAGGTCACCCCGCGGTGCGGCCGGGCGCTGCGGCGATCCTCGGTCTGGTTGAACTGCTGCTGCGGGAAGGGCGTGACCAGCAGGCGCATGCCCTCCATCTGCTTGGGGTTGAGGATGCCGTTGAACAGCTTGTAGTAGTTGTCGATGGTGACCACCTGCCCCTGCGAGACGTCACCCAGATCCGGCCGGGTGGTCAGGTACATCGGCGGCGGGTACTCGGGCAGGAAGTGGGTCGGCAGGTCGTAGTCCAGGTCGAAGCGGGTCAGGTCCCGCCCCTCCTGCTTCATGATCTCGTCGATGTGGTGCTGCGGGAAGACCATGCCGCCCTCGGCGTGGTTGGGGTGCGGCAGGGGCAGGAAACCCCGGGGGAACAGACCCCTGGCTCGGATGTCCTCCGGCGAAAGGTTGGCGAGCTGCTCCCAGGTGACCCCCGGCGGGAGCTTCACCCGCACGCCGGCCTGGACGGCCTTGCCCCGGGACATGGTGACGCCGGGGGCGGGGCGGTCGGCCAGGTCGTAGCGTTTGGCCAGCAGGTCCATCTGCCGCTGCATGACGGCCGGCTTGGCGGCCTGCATGCGGGCCATGGTGGTGTCGAACTCCTCCTGGATCACCACCGGCGAATAGCTGGACGGCGGGCCGCCCAGGGCGTCGCCCAGACCGGGCACCAGCAGCACCGCCCAGATCGGAACGCAACATCGTTTGAAAACCGGTGATGGCAACAAGGCCTTCATGGTTCCTTTCTCCTATGTTTCGATGTCCTTGTCTTCTTTTGGAGCGTCCGCAGGACCGCCGCGGCGTGGCGGACCCTTCCGATCCGTGGGGCGCCGCCCGCCCCCGGGCACAGGCCGCGGAAAGGGATGCGGACCTCCGCGATATCGAAGCCCCGACGGTCGATCTCCGCCAGGGCCGGGCTGTTGGGCCGCTCGGTTTGATCCTGCCTCTCGGCTGGATCCCTGCCGGCCCCATTTGCCACTATGTACCAAAAAATACTTATTGTCAAACATGGCCGGGCGCCGGGCCGCTCAGGCCCCGGTCCGCCGCTCGTCGAAGCGCCACAGCCCCGCGGCGCGGGCGGCCTGCCGGGCGTCCTCCAGCTCGGCGGGCGTGGGGCTCCGGTCGATCTCCGCGTAGGCCCGCTCCGCCGGATCGGGGCAATCGACCGCGACGCCACCGACCTGATAGGCTGGGTGATACTGGCCCATGATGTTGACGAAGGTGTCGGGCGAGACCTCGTCGGCCAGCCAGTGGAAGATGCGCCGGCTGTCCTCCACCAGGCCCGGCAGAACCAGGTGCCGGACCAGCACACCCCGGCAGGCCACGCCGTCGGGTGTGAAGCGGAGGTCACCCACCTGCCGGTGCATCTCGCGGATGGCGTCGCGGGCCCGCCGGGGATAGTCCTCCGCCCGGCACAGCCGGCGGGCCAGCTCCGCGGAGTGGAACTTCAAGTCGGGCATGTAGATGTCCACCAGCCCGTCCAGCAGCTTCAGCGACTCCAGGGCGTCATAGGCGCTGGTGTTGTAGACCACGGGCAGCGTCAGCCCGCGGTCGATGGCCAGGGCGAGCGCCTCGACGACCTGGGGAACGACGTGCTCCGGCGTGACCAAGTTGACATTGTGACAGCCCGCCTCCTGGAGGGCCAGCATGATCTCCGCGATCTCGGCGGCGTTCGTCTCCCGGCCGTTCGGACGCTGCGAGATGTCCCAGTTCTGGCAGAAGACGCAGTGCAGGTTGCACATCGAGAAAAAAACCGTGCCCGATCCGCGGGTGCCCCGCAGGCAGTCCTCCTCGCCCGGGTGGGGAAAGGCGGAACTCACCCGGGCGTGCCGGCCCGTCCGGCAGACGCCCTCCCGGCCCGCCGTCCGGTCCACCCGGCAATTCCTGGGGCAGGCGCAGCAGCAGCGCAGCTCGCGGCGGGCCCGCTCGACACGGCCCCGGAGCGAGGCCCGCACGCCGGGATCCAGGTAGGCGGGCCTGGCGGACGAGACGACGAACGCATTCGGCGCGGGGGACATGACCCCGAAGCTTACCCCACCCGGCCCGGCGGGCAACGGGAGAAGCCTCAGCGGCGAAAGCCGACGCGGGCGATGACCGGGCGGTGGTCCGAGCCGGCGCCCCGGCCGGCTGCTCGGTGCGTTCCGGACCGCGCGTTCACGCTCCGGCTCCAGCCGTGGATTTCTGCCCCAGGGCTGCCCAACGTGCCCGCGACACGCTCGCAGCGATGCCCCGGCACAAGCCTGTTCGGGCGGGGCCGATTGTACGCCACGCCAGGACGGGGGATGGCTGTCTGCGGGACATTCTCTGGGGCACGCCGCGGCGGATTGCGCGGTGGACACCAGCCCCGGCGTCCCCCCGGGGCCGGACCTGCCTGGAAATCGGCCTTATTTCGTCCTATATGATAAACAGCCTTGATATAGGACCCGAGTTTCGACATACTGAAATTTGTACGGGATTCTCGCAAGGCACCTGCAATCTAGAGGCCTTTTGACTGAAAGTTTTTTCCAGGGGGAGGTTAGACATGAACAAAGTTATCTGTGTCGCTCTGCTCATCGGGTCGGTCCTGGCGGCCGGCGCCACCGCCGAGCCCGTCTTTTTCGCCACACAGGGAACGACGCTGTTTCGCGTCTCCGATGGCGGGGTCGACTCTTTCACCTTGAGCGACGTGATCACGGCCCTGTCCGTAGCGCCCGACGGCACCTTCTGGGGCACCAGCTTCACGGACGACGACGGTGACGGCCTGCGGGAGTTGTACACGCTGGCCAATCCGTTCGGCGACAGCCCCGCGCTGGTCCTGCAGGGCGATTTCCTGGAGGAGAACACGCCCTCGATCACCTTCATCGACAGCATGATGTACGGGTTCCAGAAGGACCCGGACGCCCCGCCGGAGACGGGCGTGCTGGTGACGATCGATCCGGACGGCCAGACGCAGGCACTGGTGGGGGACACCGGCTCGACCGGGATCGCCCCGGGGGGCTCGGCCTACGATCCGGTGAACGACGTGCTCTACGCGATGGTGAAGCACGGGGACGGTCAGCTCTTCACCGTGGACTACGACCTCGAAGGGGGGACGGACCCGACGGGCACCTCCCTGGGCTCGTTCGACTTGGCCTTCGGCAACAACGGCGCCGAGTATTACGATGGCCTGCTCTACATGGTCTCCCAGCTCAGCGGGGACGGGCCGCTGTCCCTGGGCGTGATCGCCCCGGACACGGTGACCTACACGGAGCTGTTGCAGTTCGGGCCGCCGGCAGCCGAGCCGATTGGCCTGGCCGTCATTCCGGAGCCGGCCACGCTGCTGCTGCTCGGGCTGGGCGCCTGCGCCCTGGCTCGCCGACGGTAGCCTGGACGACCACTTCCGCGCGGCGAGCCTGCCCGCCGATCAGGCGGCGGGCGGGCTCGCCGCCGCCAGCCAACGAAGACAGCACAGCGTTCCGTCAGAGCACCAGGCGCCAGCCTGGTGACGGGGAACGCAGGACCGCCACCATGCGACCCGCTCCGCGGGCTCGTCCCGGCGCGCCGGGACGGCTCTCGCCGGCGTCAGGCGGCAGCCAGGCGTAGGCCGAACCGGGGCCAGCCGACGCGGGCGTAGAGGCGGACGAGCACGGCGTACAAGGCGGCAGCCGGCAGGATGGCGGCGAGCACGCCGTGCGGAACGAAGGTCAGAGCATAATGCAGGCCGCCGGCCACGACCGGCAGCCCCAGGAGCGGCAGCGTCCGGCCGAGCCGCCCGCCCGACTGCAAGGCGCTCGGCTTCTCCGAGAACGGCAGGCTGCGGATCATCACGAACGCCACCGCCACGCTGACCACGCCGTTGAGGGCGAAGGCCAGGAGGATGTCCGGCACGACCCGGGCGCCGATCAGCCCGCCCAGCAGCAGAGCGAAAACCAGGAACACCGGCACGGCGAACCGACAGGCCATGGCTTTGAAGGCGCCGACCATCAGTTCACCCGGCCGGCGCAGCGGCAGGGCGTAGTAGACCCACGCCGCCTCGAACTCGTTGGTGTACTGCACCTGGAGGAGGGCCGCAGGCAGCGAGAAGGCCGCCAAATACAGCAGAAACAGGTACTTACGGCTATCTCCCAGGCCGGCGATGACCTCCGCGGGGCCCTCGTTGCCGGACATCAGGATGATGACCGGCCAGAGAAAGAGGAAGGCGAGCTGGGGGTAAACCCGTACCTTGAACTGCCGATCCCGGCCCGCCATCGTCCAGACCAGATCGAACCCCGCCCGCTGCTCGGTGGACCGGGCCAGCCAACCACCCAACAGGTCCCGAAGCGGCTGGGCGCGGCCTCGCGGGCCGGCCGGTCCGCCGGCGGCGTCGCCGCCCATGCCGACCAGGGAGCGGCCGAACTGCGGGGCGAGATACCGCACCACCACGAACAGCCCGGCCAGCGGGATCACCACCGCCTCGACGGTCAGCATCCACAGCCAGACCGACGACCCGCCGACCAGCAGTTCGGCCGGGGCCGCAAACCAGCACGGCGGGACCAGGTAGGTCCACCACCTGCCCGAGATGTCCGCCTCCTGGATGCTCCGCAGGTCGATCAGCCGTGGCAACACCTGATAGCTGCCCACCACCAGCACGAACATGGCCACCTGGAAGTAGACGATGATGTCCTTGAACCGCTCGACGTCCACGAAGCGCAACGCGGCGAGGTAGAACAGGTTGACCGCGAAGACCACCAACGTCACCGCCAGGGCCAGGGTCGCCAGGAAGACCGCCGGGAAGGCCGGGTGGTAGGCAATGGTCCCGGTCACCAGGGTGACCGCCGAAAGGGCCAGGGCCAGGGAGCCGAGATAGATGCAGATGTGGGCCAGGCGGGCGGCCAGGATGGTCCGGCCGGACACCGGCCGCGGGCCCAGCACCGCCAGATCCGTCGTGTCGATGAGCACGCCCGTGAAATCCGCGATGAGCGACATGCCGATCAGCACCATCACCAGGGCGAACATCACCGTCAGGGCCGTCATGGGCGACGGCGCCACCAGCAGCACCAGGGCCGGGAACACCCCCATCAGCGCGTAGAACACCAGCGTCCCGATCAACGTGTTCTTCGGCGCCCCCCGGCGGGAGCGAAAGCCGATGGCCTGCCTGCGGTTGTCCAGGGTGAGCTTGGCCTGGAGGATGGTTCGGAACTGGTCGTAGTCGGCGCCCGCCAGCCGGATCAGGAACGCCAGGCGATCGAAGAGCCAGAGGATGGCGTTGATCATCGCTCGGGGCCTACTCCTGGATGACCTGGAGGAAGTCGCGGGCCGTTTCTTCGTGCCCGCCGGCGGAGGTGAGCTGGGTGAAGATCCGCTCCAGCGAGGCCCCCTTGGCCCGGCTCTGGAGGGACTCGAAGGTGCCGTCGGCCACGATCCGGCCGTGGTCGATGATGACGATGCGGTCGCAGACCCGCTCGACGATGTCCATCATGTGCGAGCAGTAGAAGACGGTCCGCCCCCCGGCGGCCAGGCCGGCCACCAGCTCCTTGACCACCACCGCCGAGTTCGCGTCCAGGCCGCTCAGCGGTTCGTCCAGGAAGATCACCTCCGGGTTGTGGATCAGCCCCGCGATGATGAGCACCTTCTGCTTCATGCCCTTGCTGAAGGTGGTCATCCGCTGGTCGCGTTCCTGCTCCAGGCCGAAGATGCGGAGCAGCTCGAGCGCCTTGGCCTCCAGGGCCCGCGGGCTGATGTCGAACAGCCGGCCGACGAGCTGGAGGAACTCCATGGGGGTCAGGGCTTCGTAGAGCGCGCCGGCCTCGGGGACGTAGCCGATCCGCCGCTTGACCTCCAGCGGATCCGCGCCCACGTCGATGCCGCAGACCCGCACCGAGCCGGTGTAATCGCCGAGCATGCCGATGAGGATCTTGACGGTGGTGGTCTTGCCGGCCCCGTTGGGGCCCAGATAGCCGAGCACCTGGCCCCGCTGCACCGTCAGGTCAACCCCCCCTAACACCTGTTTTTCGCCGAAGCTCTTGTGCAGCGCTTCGACCGCCACGACCGTATCTGTCTGCTGATCCGTCTGCTCGGCCATGAGCACCGTTCGTTCCGAAACCACACCGCGGAGGACGGACGTCAGGCTACGGCGGGACCGCCGGACAGGCAAGAGAGCGGCGCCTGGCCCCGCCGCGGGGCTGAGCGGGGGCAGTCCCCCCGGGGCCGGCAGCGGCGCAAACCGGGGACGAGCCGAACTGGCCCCAGGTCTGGGGATAAAGTCTTGATTCGGATGGTCAGGTCCGTTACACTGGGTTGGTTGCGGTGGGGGAGAGAGACCGCCCACCTTAACCTCCGCCCGAAAGAAGGGGAGCGGAAGAGAGTCCTTTCGGTATTCGGCTGCTCGCGGTTCTGATCGAGATTGCGCTGCACGAGGGCAGGCCGGCTGCCGCTTCCCGGCCGGGGGGAGAAACACACACTTCGGAGTGAGGAGGCTCAGCAATGAGGAGAGAACGTATCGTTCTGGCGTGCGTGGGATGCGTGGTCCTGGCGATGGGCGGCACCGCCAGCGGTGACCTGATGCCGCTCGTCGAGAGCGTGGCCGCCGCGCCCGGTCCGGGCGGCCTGGACGAGGCCGAAGGCATGTTCTTCGCGGAAGCCCACGGCTATTCCACCTTCGGCTGGCTGGCCGGGTCGGAAGCCCACGCCCTGGTCGACACCACGCCGGGGGCGGAGGGCATCCACCGCTCGTGGTCTCAGATCACGGCCCACGACCCCTACCTGGGCGGCTTCATGGACGGGGGTTCGGACGCGGAGAGCTTCAAACCGTTCGTCATCGAGTCGGACACGCTGCCCGCGGGGACTCCCGTGGCCGTGACCGTCAGCACCAGCGTCTACGGCACGCTGGAAGCCAGCGAGGGATACCAGAACCTGTACGCCTGGGCCCGCGGGGCATTCATGCTGCAGGTCGCGGACGCTTCGTCGGAAGACCTGCTCGTCGATGAGGCCGGCGAAGCAACGGTCACGGCGTTCCATGACCACTACGAGACGTCCACGACCGACGCGTGGGACGGGCTGTTGAGCGAGACGGCCACACCGGGGGTGTACGAGATCGACTACGGCGACGAACTCGTGTTCCTCGGCGAGGTCGGTGGGCGGTACACCATCGAGTTCGAGATGACCACCAGCGTCAGGACCTCGGAGGGGGCAACAACGGACACCTACGACGACACCTTCGCCAAGTCGTATTTCTGGGAGACGGGCGAGTACCTGCTGAGCTCGCCCTGCGACGTGTCGTTCGTTCCCTTTCCCGAGCCGGCCGGCCTGATGCTGATGGCGGGCGGGGCGCTGCTGCTGGCGCTTCCACGCCGGCGTTGAGCCACCGAAGAAGACGATCGTTCCGGCGGGCCGCTCCGTGGTGGGCGGCCCGTTCCGTGGGGACACAGCGGTGGAGCGTGCCGGGCACGCCCGGGCGGGCCGGCGGCCGGGATGCCCCCCGCACCACCGGTGCTTGACCGGATTTCACAGGGCGCGTACCCTGCAGCGGTCGCCCGGCATCCACCGGCCGGGGCGGCGTTCGCGAACCTCTTCCGCAACCTCACCGAAGGAGCCGTGCGATGGGTCTGCTTGACAAACTGCGGGGCGAGCTTGTCGACATCGTGGAGTGGATCGACAACACCCGCGACACGCTGGTCTGGCGATTCCCGCGCTACCACAACCAGATCAAGAACGGCGCCCAGTTGATCGTGCGGCCCGGGCAGATGGCGGTGTTCGTGCACCGCGGCCAGCTGGCCGATGTTTTCGAGCCGGGGCACTACCAGCTGGTCACCGACAACCTGCCCATCCTCAGCACCCTCCAGGGCTGGCCCCACGGCTTCGACAGCCCGTTCAAATCCGAGGTGTACTTCGTCAGCACGCGCCAGATCACCGACCTGAAGTGGGGCACGCCCAACGCCATCATGCTCCGCGACCCGGAGTTCGGCCCCATCCGCCTGCGGGCCTTCGGCACCTACGCCCTCAAGGCGGTCGAACCCAGGGCCCTGGTCAAGGAGCTGGTGGGGACCGACGAGGTCTTCGAGGCGGGCGAGATCACCGAGCTGATGCGCTCGATCATCACCTCCGCCCTGGCGGACCTGCTGGGCAGGTCGGAGGTGGCGGCGCTGGATCTGGCGGCCAAGTACCAGGAGCTGTCGGCCCAGCTCCGCGAGGAGGTCGTGGAGCGGGTGGACGACGAGTACGGCCTGGACCTGCCCCAGTTGTTCATCGTGAACATCTCGCTGCCCGAGGAGGTGGAAAAGGCCCTGGACACCCGCAGCCAGATGAGCCTGATCGGGGACATGGGCCGGTTCCAACAGTACCAGATGGGCCAGGCCATGACCGCGGCGGCGGAGAACCCGTCGGGCGGCGGCGCGGCCGAGGGCATGGGCCTGGGGATGGGTTTCGCGATGGCCAACCAGATGATGCACGGGGCGGGCCGGGCGACCGGTCCGGCGGCAGCATCGCCGGCCCCTCCGCCACCGCCCTCGGGGGCGGCGTGGCACATCGCCACCGGCGGCCAGATACAGGGCCCCTTTACGGAGGCCCAGATCGTCGAGGGCATCACGCGGGGGCAGATCACCGCCGCCACGCTGGTGTGGACGGCCGGCATGCCCACCTGGACGCAGGCCGGACAGGTGCCCCAGCTCGCGGCCCGCTTCGCCGCGGCTTCGCCGCCGCCACCCCCGCCGCCGCCGACCTCGTAGGCAGAGACCGCCACGGGCGCCCGGGTCGGTGCCGACCGGTGCGGGGAAAGCCAAGGGATGGGTGCGCGGATCGGCACCACCGACTGGGCACCGTCAGGACCACCGGGGGGTGGGTCGATGGACTGCGTGAATTGCGGGGCGCCACTCAAGGCCAAAACCGCCGTCTGCCCGTACTGCCAGACGCTGAACGACATCGACCTGCGAGCCATCCACAGCGGCTTCGCCAAGGGGGCGCAGACCGACCGCGTCTGCCCGCGCTGCGGCCAGTTCATGCACTCGGTCTGCCTGAGGGTGAAGGACGGGTTGTACGTGGAGCGCTGCGACCGCTGCCTGGGCATCTTCTTCGACCCGGGCGAGCTGGAGGCGCTGCTGGACGCCGCCGTCTCACACGTTCACCAGGTCGACTACGAACGGCTGGGGCACCTGATCGAGACGGAGGGTCTGCCGCTGCCGGCCAGCAGCTCCTATGCCCCCTGCCCGGTCTGCCGCAAACTGATGAACCGCAAGAACTACGGCTCCCGCTCCGGTGTCGTGGTGGACCGCTGCAGGAACCACGGCGTGTGGCTGGACGGCGGCGAACTGGGCCAGCTGCTCAAGTGGACCAGGGCCGGGGGCCAGATCCACGACGCCCGGCAGAAGGCGGAGGAAGAGCGACAGGCCCAACTCAAGGCGGCCCGCAAGCAGCACGAGTCGACGGTCGCCCAGCCGGTGGGTGCGGACCCGGACGCGCTGGACGAGCCGGTGCTGGCCGGCGTCATCGGGTTCGTCCTGCAACTGCTGCGCTGAGCGGCGCGGGCCGGGGCCGCGGGCGCCCACCAGGGCAGGACCGGCCCGGAACGCCGCGACGCCCAACGCCGCCGGAGAGATGAAACCCATGGCAGACCAGCCCCCTCCCGTGCCCCTGCCCGCCTCGGCCGAGGCGTCCACCGGCGATGCCGGTGAACGGCGGAGCGAAGGCCGACCACGCACCTTCCCCTGCCAGCAGTGCGGGGCGGACCTCGAGTTTCACATCGGCATGCAGAGCCTCGAGTGCCCCTACTGCGGCTTCGTCAGGTCGCTCGAAGAGCGGGAGGACGCCGCCATCGCCGAGCAGGACCTGCTGGCCATGCTCGAGCGGGTGGCTCGGCGGCGGGGCGAGGATCGTGGCGGCCAGGCGGAGCTCCGCGAGGTGCGCTGCGACTCCTGCGGCGGGACGGTGCAGTTCGTCGGCACGCTGACCAGCAGTGAGTGCGCCTACTGCGGCGTGCCGCTGCAGATCGAGAACGCCCACCAGGCCCCGGACCGCATCCCGGTCGACGGCGTGCTGCCCTTCATGATCAGCCGCGAACAGGCCCGGGCGAACCTGGCCGAGTGGGTGCGGACCCGCTGGTTCGCTCCCAACGATTTCAAGCGGCGGGGCGTGCAGGGGCGGTTCAACGGGGTGTACCTGCCCTACTGGACGTTCGACGCGCTGACCCGGAACGCGTACACGGGCGAGCGGGGGGAGCACTACTGGGTGACGGTGGGCAGCGGCAAGAAGCGGCGGCGTGTGCGGCGGACGCGGTGGTATCCGGCCTCGGGCGATTTCGAGCGGTTCTTCGACGACGTGCTGGTGGTGGCCGGCCGGGGCCTGCCGCTGTCGCGGCTGGTCGGGCTGGAGCCCTGGCCGCTCAACAAGTGCATCCCCTTCAACCCCGAGGTGCTGGCCGGCCTGCTGGCCCGTACCTACGACGTGCCCCTCGACGAGGGCTTTGTCGAGGGCAAGGTGCGCATGACCGCGGCCATCGAGGACGAGGTCCGCGGGCGCATCGGCGGCGACGAGCAGCGCATCCACTCCATCGACACCCGCTACAGCGCCCTGGCCTACAAGCACCTGCTGCTGCCGGTGTGGATGCTGGCCTACCGCTACGGCGACAAGACCTACCAGGTGGTGGTCAACGCCGGTACGGGCGAGGTCCAGGGCGACCGGCCCTACAGTTGGGTGAAGATCGCCCTGGCAACCGCAGCCGGCCTGATCGTCGCCGGCCTGTTGGCGTACATGATGTCGCAGAGCTGACGGCGGCCCCGCCAACGGGGGATGGCCGACTCGGAGGTCGGCCGCTACGGGGGGCGGCAGACCCTCACACTACTGCGTTGGTTCGAGCCGGAGGTAATCCAGGCCGAACATGTAGCCTTCGACCGCCGCCTGGTTGGCACCGGTGATCTCGACGGTGAGGCGGTTCTGGCCGGCGCGGAGATCGAACTGGCCCAGCAACAACTCCTCGGTAAAGGTGATGTGGGGCTGGTAGAGGTCGATGGTTTGGCCGACTTCCCGGCCGTTGATCGCCAGGCGGTGGATGCCGTAATCCCGGGCCTTGACGCAGCGGATGAACACGCGGTGGCGGCCGGCCTGCGGGGCGGGGAAGCCGAGTTCGAGGGTGTCGCCCGGCCGGGCCTCCCGCCACCAGAGGTGCCGATCGCCGCTGCACCCGGGGATCTCCTGGGGGCCGGCCTGGCCGGTGTGGCGGATGACGGCCAGCTCCTCGCCCTCCAGGGCGCCGGCCACCCGCTGCGGGACGTACGGCTCCAGCTCGACCGGCCGGAGGTCCGCGGGGGCGGGCGCCGGCGTCGTGCTGGCGGCCCCGGGGCGGCCGTACCAGTAGGCCACCACCGAGGCCGTCACCTTGCAGCCGGCGTGCCAGTGCCACAGCTCCATGTCGAACCGGAAGTCGCGCCGGAACGGAATCCGATCAAGGATGTGCCAGCGGTTGACAGCAGTGTGGCCGAAGTTGCCCGGCCCGTCGCAGCGCGGCTGGCTGTGGTAGGCGTGCTCGAACGGCTCGTTGCAGCACCAGGCGTAGCCGTAGTAGTCCTCCGTGCCGGTGCCGAAGTGGCTGGGGAAGGCCTCGCCGTCGACGTGGATCTTCTCGTCGCCCTCGCCCCACCAGTCCCGCACCGGGTTGGCGATGGCGAAGGCGGCGCCGGCGAAGACGCCCTGGCCGTCGACGGTGAGGTAGTTCCAGTCCCGCATGGGCCGCGTGGGCAGGTCGAACTCGATGCGCCAGTCGGCGTGGAAGTACATCGACCGGCTCGTCCACTCGTAGTCATCCAGCGCCGCCCCGTGGGCGATGCGGACCTCCTGGGCGCCCCGGTTCTCGATCGCGATCCGGGCCGAACGCCGGAACGGCATCACCCAGTGGCACCACAGCTCGCCGAGCTCGGTCATGCCCAGCGGCAGCGAGGCGTAGGGGTTCAGGCCCGGCGTCGCCCCGAAAAAATCCCCCAGCGGGCAGGTCACCGTGCGCCGGCCGTCGAACTCCATGGTGATCAGCAGCTCGCGCAGGGCCCGGGTCATGTCGGCCGCGTCCACCTCGAAACGCAGAGCCACCAGCGCCGCCGGCCGGTGCCGTTCGAGGGCCACCAGCGTGGCGTTGTCGCCGGGGTGCAGGATGGTCGGGCCCATCTCGAAGCGCATGTTCTCGGGCAGCCGCCGGCTGACCAGTTCGGTGACCTGCTCGTGGACCCAGGGGGGCGGGGGGCCGCCGCAACTGCGTGGCGCGGCGAGCTGCTCGGCCACGGCGGCGATCTCGTCGCCCAGCTCGTCCAGGTCGGCGGGCCGGAAGGTGGCCACCTCCGCGTTGCGGGGGTAGGTGCGGTAGTTGACGTGGTAGTAGAAGTCGCCCTGGTCGCTGGTGATCTTGCAGTGCCCGGCATAGGGAATGGGCAGGTAGCAGTTCCAGCCGCGGCTGCGCGTGCCGGCGATGGGGACGGGGATGCCCGGCACCTTGCCGCCGAGCAGCTCTGCCATGGGGGCCTCGATGACCGGCGTTTCGCCGTGATCCAGGTAGACGCGGAGCGTGCCCTGGGGGTTGGCGGACCAGATGCGGACCACGGCGCCGGGCCCGTCGGCGTCCATCATCACGTACTCCTCCCGCCCGTCGTGCTGCTCGACGCGCAGGTACTCCCCGCGGTCGTGGTTGGCGAACCAGGTGGCGGAGTCGTCGGGCGTGGTCGACTTGCGGTCGTAGCTGGAGAACTGGCGGCAGGAGTAGGCTGGCTGGGGGAACTCGGCGAGATCCCGCATATCGGTCATCTCGGCCAGGAGCACCTTTGTCGAGACGGCCCGGGGGGCGGTGCAACCGGCGAGCAGCAGGCCGGCCAGGGGTAGCAGGGGCAGCATGGTCTTCCGCATGTTGGCTCTCCTCGGCGAAACGCCGGATGGGACGCAGGACACGGGTTCGGCCGACCCCGAGGTCGGCGACTATTCGCCTGGGCCGAGGGGCTGGCCGCCCTGCTCGACGTTGTCCTCGGTGAAGATCCGCGAGCCCAGGGTGACCTCCCGGGGCACCTGCTCGCCGCACAGGATCCGCAGGGCCACCGCGATCGCCTCCCGGCCGCCCGTGGGGTACTCGAACGTGGCGTCCAGGATGCCCTGCCTGACGTACATCACGCCCTCGTGCGGCAGGGCGTCGATGCCCACGAAGCGGATGTCCTGCTCGCGGTCCGCCGCCTTGGCCGCCAGCCAGGCGCCGTGAGCGCCGGGGTCGTTGTGGGCGTAGACCAGGTCGATCTCGTCGAAGCGGGCCAGGGCCGATTCCATCTCCTTGCGGGCGTCGGGTTCGAGCCACTTCATGTCGGCCTCGAAGACGACCTCGATCTCGGTGCCCGCAATCCCCTCGCGAAAACCGCTGTGGCGGTCCTGGCCGGGCGTGGAAGTCATCAGGCCCTTGAGTTCGACGACCCGGCCCCGGCCGTCCAGTTGCCGGGCGATCCAGCGGCCCGCCTCGCGGCCGATCAGCCGGTTGTCGGCCCCGATGAAACAGGTGAACCGGTCGCCCAGCACCCGCCGATCCAGCACGATCACGGGAATGTCCGCATCCATCGCCCGGGCGACCGGCTCGGTCAGCGGCTGGGCCTCCTTGGGCGAGACGATGATCAGGTCGACTTCGGCGGCCACGAACTCCTCGATGTGGGCCCGCTGCTTGAGCGTGTCGTTCTGGGCGTCCTTGAAGACCACTTCCAGCTCGTCGTGCCCGTCCGCCGCCGCCTTCACGTCGGCGTTCATCTGCACCCGCCAGGGCTCACCCAGGTTGCACTGGCTCATGCCGATGACGTACGGCTGGTCTCCGGCCGCTCGTTCCGCGGCGGGAGCGGTCGTCTCGGCCGGCCGGTCGGCTTCCTCGCAGCCTGCGACCAGGAACACGACGAAGCAGAACAGCAAACGGGTGATCCTCATGGAGAGACCTCCTGCACCGGGCCACACCGTTCTTATCGGGCCCGACACTCTTCCGCGTGGCACGCCGGCTCACCCGCGGCGGCGCTGGGTCAACACGGCCGCGATGATGATCGGCCCGGTGAGCATCAGGCGGTTGGCCTCGGGCACCGCGTTGATGCTCAGGATCTTCTCGAGGTACCCGATGGTCAACGTTCCGATCAGGGTCAGGCCGATGCCGCCCCGCCCGCCCATCAGGTTGGTGCCGCCGATGACCACGATGGCGATGGCGGTCAGCTCGTAGCCGACACCGGCCTCCGGGTCGCCCTGCTGCTCCTGGGCCGCCTGGCAGAGGCCGGCCACGCCGGCGAGCAGGCCCGACGCCGCGTAGGCCGCGATCTTGGCCGCCCGCACCGGCACGCCGGAAAGCCGGGCCGCCTCCTCGTTGCCGCCGATGGCGTACACCTGCCGGCCCCAGCGGTGCCGGGCCAGCACCATCCAGCTCGCGGCGGCGCAGATCGCGAAGACCACTGTGACCACCGAAAGATTGCCGCCGAGAACCCGCGAGTCGATCGCCCGGAAGATACCCGGGACCGCGACGTAATCATACGTTCCGTCCGCGGCCTGGACGGCCGTGGACACCTTCATGCCCCCGCTGACCGTCTTGGCCAGCCCGCGGGCGAAGACCATCATGGCCAGCGTGGCGATGAAGGGCTGCACGCGAAACCAGGCCGTCAACCCGCCCGACACCGCCCCGCAGGCCGCCCCGACCGCCAGGCACGCCGGGATGGCCAGCCAGGCCGGCCACGACCAGTGGATGCTCATCAGCGAGAAGCACACCGCCACCAGGGCCAGCACGCTGCCCACCGACAGGTCGATGCCGGCCGTGATGATCACCAGCGTCATCCCGCAGGCCAGAATGCCGAAGACCGACGCCTGCCGCAGGGCGTCGCGGTGGGCCCCGATCCGGAAGAAGGCTCCGTCGGCATTGAACACCACGCCAAGCAGCAGCACCAGCGCCAGAGCGATGAGCGCCCGTCCGGCCGGGCTGCCGACCCAGCGGCTCGCCGGATGATGCTGGTGCGTCCCGCCGTTGCCGGTGGTGGTGCTCACGGGTCGAGGTCGTCCTGAACCGTGCCCATGGCCGCCGCCAGGACCCTGTCGGCCGAGGCCTGCTGGCGGGTCAGTTCAGCGGTCACCCGGCCGCGATGCAGAACCACGATGCGGTCGGCCAGGGCCAGCAGCTCGGGCATCTCCGAGGTGATCAGCATGATGGCGATGCCGCCCGCTGTCCACTCGTTGAGGAGTTGGTAGATCTCCCGCTTGGCCCCCACGTCCACGCCGCGGGTGGGCTCGTCGAGCAGCAACAGCCGCGGCCGGGTCCGCATCCACTTGCCGAGGGCCACCTTCTGCTGGTTTCCGCCGGAGAGTTCCGCTGCTTCCATATCCAGCGAGGCGGCCCGGAGCTGCAGCGCGGCGGCCAGTTCCCCGGCAGCCTGGCGCTCCTGACGCCGGCGCAGCCAGCCCCATGGCGACACCCCGCGCAGATCGGCCAGCGTCAGGTTCGCCGTGACCGGCAGCGAAAGCACCAGGCCGGTCGTCTTGCGATCGCTGGTCAGCAGAGCCATGCCGCGGGCGATGGCCTGCCGCGGCGAGCCGATTTCGAAGGGTGCTCGGTCCAGGTGGACCTCCCCGCTCGCCCGCCGGCCATGGGCGCCGAACAACCCCAGCAGCAGTTCCGAGGTGCCCGCGCCGTGCAGGCCGGCCAGCCCCACGATCTCCCCCGCCCGCACCGACAGCGACACGTTCCGGACGGCCGGGCACGGCCCGCCGTGGCCAGGAATCACGGTGAAGTCCCGGATCCGCAGACGCTCCTCCCCCAGCCGGGGGGCATGCCGGGGGAACTGCTGGCCCATCTCCCGGCCCACCATCCAGCGGATGAGTTCGGACGGGGACAGCTCCGCCGCGGGCGCCGAGCCGACCCGACGCCCGTCGCGCAGCACGGTGATGCGATCGGCGATGCGCTCGATCTCCTCCATCTTGTGGGTGATGTAGACGATGCCGCAACCACGCGCCTTCAGGTCGGCGATCAGGGCGAAGAGCTTCTCCACCTCCGGGGCGTTGAGGGCGCTGGTGGGCTCGTCCATGACGATGATGTTGGCCCGCCGGGCGAGGGCCTTGGCGATCTCGACGAGCTGCCGGGCGGCGATGGGCAATCCCTCGACCAGGCGGCCGGGGTCGACGTCGATGCCGAAGCGTTCCAGCAACCGCCCGGCCTCGGCTCGCTGGGCGGCGACCCGGACGAAACCCGCCCGCACCGGCGGACGGCCCAGAAAGACATTGTCCGCCACGGTCATGGAGGGCACCAGCGAGAGCTCCTGGTGGATGACCGCCACACCCAGGCCCGCCGCGTGCAGCGGCGACCGCAGGCGGACGGGACGCCCGCCGATCTCGACAAGCCCCTCGTGGTCGGTGTGGACACCGGAAAGGATCCTGATCAGCGTGCTCTTGCCGGCGCCGTTCTCGCCGGCCAGAACATGAACCTCGCCGCCGCACACCTCGAAGTCCACCGCGTCCAACACCCGCACCCGAGCGAAGCACTTGGTGATGCCCCTCATCCGGGCCAGGAGCGGTACGGTGGGTGACGGGCTCATGGCAGTTCAACCTCGGCCCGCCCCGGCGGGCAGGAGGCCTGCCCGGCCCGACGCCCCGACGAGCCGGGAGCGGAATCCACCTCCGCAAAGCCGGCAGCCCGGGCGCACCGCGAACCACCGCGGCAGCCGCCCCCCACTTCCAGCCCAGGCGGCGACAGGATGGAGACACTTCATCAGCACCTGGATATCCTGCTGGCTCCGGGTCGCGAGGCTGGCGACCTGCAAAGGTCCCTGCGACACTCCGCCGTGCTGCCCCGGAGGGGCAGATTGGAAGTAGCCCAGCGATTCATCGCTGGGTCGACTGCCCGA
>Ga0180432_10004873_pt1 | contig 18144 bp, 29 predicted proteins | sample SS_ome_10_FD_132414 | JGI IMG/M metagenome (GOLD analysis project Ga0180432, IMG submission 132414) | Hypersaline lake sediment archaeal communities from the Salton Sea, California, USA - SS_1_MS_2 metaG | ecosystem: Environmental > Aquatic > Non-marine Saline and Alkaline > Hypersaline >...
TAGCCGCTTCTCTCGACAGTTCAAAGTCGAGCCTTGACAGGTGTGTATAACCGGAGACTACTGCGCTTTTTATCCTCATGACACCATTATAAGTGTCACCAATCTATCTGAACTAGCTCAGCGATCGTTTGTAGTCTTTGGCGTCTGGGCACTGCCCCCGCAGTGTGGGGAGTGTGGGGAGAACTTAATTAGTTCCGAACGCCGATTTTAATAGAGGCTCTAACTTATCCCATATTGTTATTAAGCTGGCAGTAACACAAATTAGGCTTGGCATTCTAGCTAATACACTCTTTACGACTCCAATATTCCGATTGCTTGGATCAGCAGATACTTGAGCTACAAGAAATTCAAGTTGTTGTGCGATCTCATTTTTTAAATCCTCTTGAATTTCATTACTGTAAATGATTGCCTGAATCAGTTCCTTAATAGACTCAGCGAGTTCGGATTCTCCCTTACCACGTAGTAATGAGATGCTAACATCTAAATTTTTAATAGTTCCGGTATTTATTGCTCCGATAGTGCTTCCAGACACATTGATATTGTTAAGTGTCAAAGTATCACCGTTAAACGTGATATTCGGAATTTTCATTCGCGCTAAACAACCTGGCGGTATACCTGTCCCAGCTTCTATATCATCTCGTAGTGCATTGACATATGAAGCCATCATGCTCAAACGCAGAGATTCTGCTTTCTGCATCATAAGGTGATGTTCAACACACAATTCGCTACCGTCATTGTATTTGAAAACAGCTGGTTTATTGCACTGACTACATTTTCCCAAAAGACTTACTCCTAGATTCACAAACAAAAACTGCTGTCTTGGCAGACATGAATAAGAACAATTGGCGGCTTTGCCTTCCTCGGCTAATCGTATTCGGTTTTATGTAAAAACGTTATACACCCGCTGGAGGGGGCGTGTCAAGGTGTGCGGCGGTTACATGGCTGCGTTAAATTCGTCGCTGTACCTGGAGACACCAGCAACGCTGAGCAGGGCATCTCGGTCGAAAACGATTATCATAAGGGCCTCATCCGGGATGCTCTCCCGCTGGCTGACGGTATCAGGATGGGCTATTCGGCAAACCAGAAACCGGAGAATGCGCAGGTGAACATCAGGATGATATACAGCACACCCAGTGCACCCAGCACAGTGATAACGATGCCCAGCACGTAGCCGATGGTGGCAAGGCCGCTGCCGTCCAGCGCCGGGTTGGCCCGGATGGCTTCCCTCGCCTGGTTGGCGTAGTAGATGGCGATGGGGCCCAGTATTATGCCCAGCGGCCAGATCATGAAGCCGATGAGGGCGCATACCAGCGAGGTGACAGCTCCGGGCGCCTGCTCCCTAGGCGTGGCGGGTGCCTCCGCAGGCCTCTCCTCGAACGCGCGGTCGGCGCATGGCTGGCAATATGTCCTGCCGCCGAGGGTCACCCTGCACTGCTCGCACACGCCCGCGCCGCAGCCCACGCAGACACCGATGGCATCAGCTTGGGGATGGTTTTTACACTTCATGATGCTTCCCCAGCGCGATATACACCCATAAAGCGGAGCGTGTCAAAACGACGTTGTGCTACGCCTTTCCCTCGTCATCGCTCTTTATCATCGCATCCGTCCTGTCTGCCAGTTTAATGGCGGTGCGGATGGACTTTAGGAGCATCTCGTCTTCGTTGCTGTCGGCTACTTTGCCAGCCTGGATATAGGCGGCAAAGATCTGGGATGCGGCTATGGCGACAACGGATTCGCTCCACTGGAGGTTTAGATAAACAGGTTTTTCCAATTTCTCCCCCTTTTTATCAATGAGAGCCTTCCCCTCATGAGGAAGGCTCCCGGAATACGTTCATGAGGTGGCTAATAACCACCCGGTTGTTTTAAATTAGTATCCGGCGCTGCAGTCGCCGCCATCCCAGTAGCAGTCCGCGTTATAGCAGGCGCTGTCACACCAGCCATCCCCGATCCAGTCGGTCGGGCAGCCCGGCGCGCAGTAACCGCTGCAGTCACCACCATCGTACTGGCAGGCGGCGTTGTTGCAGGCGCTGTCACACATGCCATCGCCGATCCAGGAGGTCGGGCAACCCGCCGCGCAGTAGCCTGAGGGCGCTGAACAGTCGCCACCGTCATAGTTGCAGGCGGCGTTGTTGCAGGCGCTATCGCACATGCCATCGCCGACCCAGGAGGTCGGGCAACCCGGCGCGCAGTAGTTGCTGCAGTCGCCTCCATCGTAGTTGCAGGCGGCGTTATTGCAGGCGCTATCGCACATGCCGTCCCCTACCCAGGAGTACGGGCAGCCCGAGGCGCAATAACCGCTGCTGGCGCAGTCGCCGCCATCATAGCTACAGGCGGCGTTATTGCAGGCGCTGTCGCAGGTGCCATCTCCGATCCAGGAATACGGACAGCCCTGGGCACAATAGCCGGTGCTGACACAGTCGCCGCCGTCCCAGTTGCAGGCGGCGTTATTGCAGGCGCTGTCACACTGTCCATCGCCGATCCAGGAGTTCTGGCAGCCTGTGGCGCACTGCCTGCAGTCTCCGCCGTCCCAGTTGCAAGCGGCGTTGTTGCAGGCGCTGTCGCACTGTCCATCGCCGATCCAGGAGCTAAAGCAGCCGGATGCGCACTGGTTGCAGTCTCCGCCGTCCCAGTTGCAAGCGGCGTTATTGCAGGCGCTGTCGCATTCGCCATCCCCGATCCAGGAGTTAAGGCATCCGGGGGAGCACTCCCTGCAGTCTCCGCCGTCCCAGTTGCAATTGGCGTTATTGCAGGCGCTGTCGCAGGTGCCATCTCCGATCCAGGAAGTCATGCAGCCGGAGGCGCATTGTTTGCTGGTGGTACCGCCACCCCCGCCAGCGCTGCAATCGCCGCCATCGTAGTTGCAGGCGGCGTTGTTGCAGGCGCTATCGCACTTGCCGTCTCCGACCTGGGTGGTCTGGCACCCCGGTGCGCACTGCGTTAGGATGTTACCACCGCCGCAGGCGATCCCCGTCACCAGCAGGGCGCCTAGCATTAAGAATACTATTGAAACCGCCACATTTCTCATACATTCCTCCTCTATAAGCTCTGCCACAAGATAAAAGACCGCAATGTATTAAAATCCTCACCATCTATATACACCCGCCGCAGGCGGGTGTCAAGCAGGGTTAAGACACTGGGCGTGCGCTATCTTGGCGAGTGGGACATCAGTTCGCGGATCTCCGGCTCCAGGTAGTTACCATAGTCCAGCATCTTGACGAACAGACCAACCTTGTCGGACCACCACTCGATGAGCGTTACATTGCCCTGCTGGTTACTGTGCTCCAGGCGGTAGCAGGTGAAGCTGCCTGCGGGCACGGATACTTCCTCTATCGCCGTTATCCCCGCGGTGTTGTTGAGCACGTAGTGCTGGCCGGTGGTTGAGTTGACGTCCACCACGTAGTCCCAGCCGCTGCCCACATTCCACGGCCAGCCGGCGCCGGTGGCGTAGCTGTAGTTCAGCGTGGTTACGGCGGTCATCTCGCCGTATTCAGGGTGAGTTATCTGAACCACCGGTATCTTGCGCATGAGGAGCAGCCTATCCTTGCTGACCCACATATCGCCGCTTGTCACCGTGCTGTTGCCGGCGGTGGTTACGCGCAGAGCGGGGGGTTCCATGTCAACGTCGATGCGGTAGCAATCGACATTATCGATGACCTGTGAACCGTTGACCGTCATGGTGTAGGTCGTTACATCGGTTCCGCAGGTGACCAGATACTCGAACGTGTCTCCATCTGAGAGCGTCGGCAGCGTCCGGGCCGACGTTCCGGCGCCGCAACCGGCGAACGCGACGGCTGCCAGCAGGATGCAGCACAGAGCTATTGTGAGAGTCCGGAATCGCATGTTTACCCCTTTCTACAGTGCGGTCATCCCCTATTTGAAGAATATGCTCTGGATGATGGCCATCAAGTCATTGATACCGGATTCCTCGTTATCGTATATGGCGTAGATGTCGACGTAGGTGTCGCCGTATATGAACACGATCTCCGTTTCCCATGAATCCCAGTAAGGATCATAGGCCTCTGCATAACCTGCCGAGCGTCCGGCAACGTATATATTGCCAGTGTCGTCCGGGGAGAATATGGCTTCGTTCACTGCCTGTGCTATCAGTGCGTTGGCATCCGATTCCTTGCCCGCCAGCGAGGCGGGTTTGTCGCCGTACCATAGCTGGATTAAATCGTTGTTCCATGAGTTGGTATATTCCACCAGTCCGGAACGTAAGCCGTCATCCTGATATGTGCCGTAGGGTTCGTCCGCGGTGAGGTACCAGCCCGCCGGCAGGTAGGCTACACCGGGCTTCTGGATGTTATCACTTTTTTTGCAGGCGACACCGGTGGCCAGCAGTGTGCCTATGAGCAATACCATGGTTGCTGTCATCATAAACCTCATGATCGCCTCCTTAAAATAAATCGATATACGGAGAAATGCGTTTTGTTTGCCGATACTGCAAACGGCCGCCGATTATGGCATCGTTATACACCCATCCTGTGAAGGTGTCAAGCGCAGGTTGTACACGGTTTCACAAGGCATTCTTGCAGAGCGTATTCGGTCACTTGAATCTGCGAGAGCTGTTTCATAATCAATTTTTATTGAGTCACGATCGCCAGGTCGACAATACAGGCTTTGCTGTGATTGACAATATGTTCGGCCGGTCATACTATTTATGACAGCCTTATGGGGTTAAGGGAGTTATGGAATACAGCAACTGGCAATCGTTCGTATGGACCTTCGTCCCGCTGTTCATCGTCCTCGATGCGCTGGGGACTCTGCCGTTTGTCCTCTCCCTGACTGCGGACATGTCGATCGGACTGCGACGCCGAACGATACACATCGCTATCCTTACAGCAGGGGTTGTCGGCCTGATATTCTTGTTTTTCGGTCGCTTCATCCTGGATGTGCTGGGCATTGACATTGGCTCGTTCGCTATCGCCGGTGGCCTGATATTGCTGGCGCTGTCCATAAAATACCTGACGACGGGGCGCTGGTTCGAGATAGTGCGGGAGGAGATGATCGCCGTAGTGCCCATCGGCACGCCGCTCCTGGCAGGGCCGGCCACCATCACCACGCTGCTGCTCCTCGATACGCAGTTCCCGCTGTACATGGTGCTTATCTCATATGTGCTGAATGTCGCCATATCGTGGTCCATATTCATGCTGGGGAGTTACATCATGAAATTCCTCGGGAGGGGTGGTCTGCATGCGATCTCCAATATATTCAACCTGTTGCTTGCCGCCATCGCGGTAAGCATGATTATCAAGGGGCTCAGCCTTCTAGGGGTGATCGATATTGGCTAAGTGGTGCAGGATCCGGACAGCGCGTTAGGGGATGTATTCATGTATAGGGTAGCGTATAGTCGGTCGCCTGACTGCACCGCATAAAAGATGCCCGACGGGGTGCGTCGGGCATTTCCACCACCCTTTCCCAACCACTGGAGAATCATGTTTATACACCCATTTGATGGTTTTGTCAATACCCTTTGAGTCCTACCGCTTTGAACCAGGTGTAAAACACTGAACCATAGGGGGATGCGGCAGCGAGACGCAGGTCGTTTACGCCCTTATCCCAAACCCCGCGGTCGATCAGCCCCTGCCCGATGGCCTCCTCGCGGGCGGTCTCCATCATGGGTGCCAGGATCTTGTTGATGCCGCCGTCAAGAAGGTCGGGATTTCTGGCGTCAGCGTATGCTGACAGTGGGACGATGCTTTCAACGTCGAAGCCTGCATTTGTCAGCAGCGGATACAGCCGCCGTCCGATGAGCGGGTCGTGCCCCAGGTTCTGCTGAACACGTATCATGGCGTGCCACGCCTTGCGCGACTCGCCCGTCTCGGGGTGCCAGAAGCACGACCCATGGTCGCCCTCGATGGCAGTTATCGTTCCACCGGCCTTGAGCACCCGCCTCATCTCGGCCAGCGCTCGCGACGGGTCGCTGAGGTGCTCCAGCACGAAACAGACGAAGACGTGGTCGAAGCTGCAGTCGCTGAACGGCATGGCGAGGATATCGGCCTGCTGGAACCGGACGCTGGTTACTTTCTCGCCATCGACCAGCGCCTGTGCACGCTCCAGCGATTGGGCCGACATGTCGATGGAGATAAATTCAGCAGCGGGGCTGTTAGTCGCGAGTGCCACCGTTTGGGCACCAACGCCGCAGCCTGCCTCCAGCACCCTGCAGCCGGCAGGGTAGGCAACGTCGGCATGCAGCAGCTGCCTGAGTATGGAGGACTGGTCGTGGAGACGCTCAGCCTCCCGCTGCGAGTAGCCGTGCATGTATCTGCGCATGTGAGTTTGCCGGACGATTTTGCCTCAGACCCTGATCACGTATGTATCGGCGATCTTATCGTGCAGCCCCTGCCTGCGGCGGTCGAATGCTATTATGAGGAAGCCTATGCCCAGAGTCAGGCCGCAGACGATGTATCCCAAGAAGCGCAGGGCAGAAGTTCGCAGGTCGCAGGATTTTCCATCGGTTCGTACCACTTTGATATTGGTGATCATCTGCCCGAGGGTTTGCCCCTTCCACGCCCACATGCCTATAAAGTAGAATACGTTCACTATCCCCCAGCTCACGAAGGCGAGCAGGATAACGTCGATTAAATAAGCCGCCAGCCGTATCCAGAAGCCGGCGTATTCCACCGCTGAACTGGTATTAACTGGCTCAGCCTGTGCTTCCATTTCGTCTCGTCCTCCTGCTACTCATTGGGGCAGTACAGGTACTCGACGCACTGGGATTCGTCGCGATCGTGGTTCAGGTAGTGTTGTGCGCCTATCGCCGGGTCGACCTTGGCCACAGCGTCCCAGTTCCATGGTGGAGGGGCGCACTGGGTGCACCAGTGCCCGGTGAGCGGCATTCTGGGGCTGGCTTCCCACTCATGCCCGAAGCCGCACTTCCATTTGAGGTTCGATTTGATGTCTTTATACTCCGTCGACAAACACTGCCCGCCACGCGACTTGGCCAACTCCTGCATATCCTGCAGCGTATACTCCTTCGTCAGCGGATCTCTCTCTACCCGCAGGTCCCGGGTGTCCCTTTCGACAACATATTCGTCCCATCCGCCTATCGCCTCCCACTTCTCGCGGCTGCCGAAGAAAGCGCAGATCTTCTCCTTATCGTTATTCTGTATCCACTTGAGAGGGTCGGCCATCCTCTTCATGAATGCCGTGACCACGAAATTGGGGGCGAGCTTTCCGCCCATCTTGAAGATTGAAGGGATGGCATTCTCCACCTGCTTGACCTGGTCTTCATAGGACTGGCGCCAGTGTCCCAGGTATTCGTTTAGTATCCAGCTGTCCTCATACCAGCCGCAGTGGAAGTTCCTCAACCCGAACCAGTTGCGCGGGAGTATCTCGCGGTAGTCGCCCAGCCCGAACAGCTCGAAGAACCGCTGGAGGTAATCGCTGTAGACGAACCGGCACGACGGGCCGCCGCCCATGTTGTACACCCTGCTGTAGAAATCGTCGGGGCACTCGAGGGTTTGGATCAGCCCGTAGCCGGCATCCTCACTGGTGATGAACTCGATATGGGTGTTGGGAGGCTGGTGGAACATGATGGGGTCCATGAGCGAATACAGATTGGGGATGGCGATGAAGGTCTGCCGCATGATGGCCCAGTATTTCAGCCCCGATTCAATCACCGCCCGCTCGGCCGCCATCTTCGTCGTGGCATAGAAGTCACCGATGCTGGGCTTGAGCGGGTCGCCGACCTTGATCCAGTGTATGGGCGGCAGACGGTCGCCATATTCGGCCACGGAGCCGACGCTGACGAGACGGATGCTATTCCCGCCGTCTGGCTGGCGCTTGATGGCCTCAACGATGTTCTCGGTGCCGATGCGGTTGCATTTAGTGCACAGTCGGGGATTGTGGTCCGCTTCAGGTGAGATGAATGCCGCCGGGTGAAGGACGTGGTCGACGCCGTTCACTGCTTTCAATACGTCGTCCAGGTTGCCGAGGTCTCCCCAGATGATCTTTATCCCTTCCTGCCCCTCGTATTTACCGAAAGCCTTCTGGTTCTTCTTTGATGGCCTGAGGAGGAGCCTGACGTCGTATCTGCCTTTCCTTCTCAGTATCTCCTTGAACGCCTCTCCGCCCATTGATCCGGATGCACCGGTAATCAGTACGCTTCTCTTTCCCATTTCACACCTCGCTTAACTTGAGATATTCGTTCAATTCGTCGGGATACACCCGCGTTCTTTAAGGCTTATGTAGCGCTGTCTGCCGATGATGATGTGATCCATGACCTCGATATCCAGCATCCTGCCTGCCTCCAGCATGCGCCGGGTGATGGCGATATCCTCGCTGCTGGGTTCGGGATCGCCCGACGGGTGATTATGCACCACGATGATGGCCGGGCAATTCTCCCTGACCGCGTCCCGCAGCAGTTCGCTGGGGCGGATCACGGCCGAATTCACGTTCCCTCTATAGACTTCGCATGTGGAGATCACCTGGTTCTTGGAGTTTAGCAGCAGCACCTTCAAATGCTCCTGGTCCAGCAGCCCCATCTCCGACATGAGCAGGTCTGCCACATCCTGAGGGGAGCGTATGACGGCCCTCTCTTCAGGCTGTGCTGCGGAAAGCCGCCGTCCCAGTTCCAGTGCGGCTTTGACTTGGGCAGCCTTGGCTTGGCCCACGCCCGGTATGGCGCACATCTCGCCGAAATTGGCCTTCGCCAGGCCGACCAGCCCCCCGAATCTGCTGAGCAGCCTGCTAGCCAGCGCCAGCACGTTCTCGCTGGCAGTCCCGGTACGCAGCACTATCGCCAGCAGCTCGCTGGAGGAAAGAGATGCCGCACCCATATGCTTGAGGCGCTCTCTGGGCCGCTCACCGGCAGGCAGTTCCCTGATACGGATAGGGTATTCAACCGCCGACGGGATTATCGAACTGGATTCAACTGTCCTGGTATTCATCGGCTGGAACGGTTGATTGCTCTTCGTATACCGCCATTTGCGAATGTGTCGTAAGCAGGTTTTCTATCTTCCCCTGTATTTCCCGCCGCCCTCGATTGGACTCCCAGTCTTTCCAATCCTTGAGGCTATACCATGTGCTGATAACGACATAGGTGTAAGGATTATCGACCGAGATCAACGTTTCCCCTGTAATGTATCCCTGCTGGTTTATAGCCTTCGTTCTCAACTGCCTCAATAGAGACTGCAGCTCACCCAGTTTTTCCGGGCGTACTGTACGCTGTGTGATGATCTTCACCGCCATTGCTCTATCCCCCTTTCATGCAGGGTGCTGGTCGCATTAAACGGCGTCAGATGCCCTCTGGGAGGTCGTGCCATATCATCGAGAGGGCTGATGGTACGTATACCCTAACTTTGGATGGAGAGGTTAACGTAGTATCGATCTTGTCTATCAGTGCCTTACGCTCCTTATTGCCCTCCCAGTTTCTCCAGTCCTGAAGCGTGTTCCACGTGCTGACGACCATGTGCGTCCTCTTATGGTCAAGCGATTGCAGCGTTTCACCGGAGATGTATCCCGGCTGCTGTATCGCCTTCTCCCTGAGCTGCAGCAGCAATGGCATAAGCTGCTCCATATGCTCACGCTTCGCTGTACGTTCAGTAATAACCCTGACGGTCATCGATAGCTCCGCGGAAGTTATTTTATCTCTATGGTGGCCCCTGCGGCTTCCATTTTTTCCTTTATGGTCTTCAGCTCGTCTTTGTTTACGCCTTCCTTCAATGTTTGGGGAGCCGACTCCACTAGGTCCTTTGACTCTTTAAGCCCGAGCCCGGTCACCTCGCGCACGGTCTTTATTACCTGAATCTTGTTAGCTCCGACTTCCTTGAGCGTTACCGTGAACTCTGTTTGCTCTTCCACCTCTGCTGCGGCTGCTGCCGGGGCAGCGCCGGCGGCGGGGGCGGCGACCGCTACCGGTGCGGCGGCGGTGACGCCAAATTCCTCCTCCAGCGCCTTGACCAGCTCGTTGAGCTCTAATACGGTCATGCTTTTAATGGCGGCCATAATATCTTCCTTACTCATAGTCCCTCCCTTAGTGACTTTTGTAGCTTTAGCCTCAGCCTTGTCAGCTTTTACTGTGGCTTTTGCCGGTTTCTTCTCAGACTTCTCTTCGCCCATGTCTGCCTCGGGCTCAGTAGTTTCCTCTTTTTGCTCCAGTTCATCTGCCATGTTAGCCTCCTTGTTCCAGTTGATTCTTGCGTGCCGCGAGTACCCCCACCAGCTTGGTGGGGCCGGAGTTCAATACGTTTACCAGCCTGTAGATCGGCCCCTGCAGTCCTCCCACGAGTTTGGCGATCAGCACTTCCCTCGAAGGCAGCGTGTACAGGGTGTTGATGTCGGCGCGGCTGAGCACCCTATGCTCCATCATCCCGCCGGTAATTGTCATCTCGATCTTGGAGCTGCGGATGTGATCCAGCAAAGCCTTGACCGGAGCGGTGATGTCGTCGTACCCGAGAGCGATGGCCGTGGGTCCCTCGATGATTTCTACCAGCTTCTCCCTGCCGGTCCTCTCGGCGGCGAGCCTGGCGAGATTATTCTTGATAACGCGATATTCGATATTCTCCTGTCGCAGGCGGCGCCGCAGGGCGGTCATCTCCGGCACCGTGAGCCCGCGATAGTTGGTAGCGATAACGACCGTGGCGCGCTCCAACCTTTCGGCCAGCTCATCGACTACCCTTTTCTTCTCCTCTAGCCTCATGTCTCACCTCAATTTAATTGATAAAAAAGCCCCCATGCCACAGGCACGAGGACTCGCTCCATTTCCTTCAGCCTCGGCGGGCAGACAATTAAGCCGCTACGGCACCCGCTGTCTATGGCACGCGCTTGCGCTATTTTTTTGTAGAATAGTTGAATATCCTGTATGCGGCGCAGAAACCCGTCGCTGCAGTGACTAGCAGTATCGCCCCGATGACAGCGAGCACTATGCCTCCTGCTGTGGCATCGGCTGCATCCAAAACTAGAAAGGCGACCACAATAGCAGCGACCCCCAGTATGCATCTCAGGATGCGATCTATCGGGCCTTCGTTTTGTTTTAGCATGGCTTTCTCACCTCCTCCATCACGGAGCTTTCATCTCCAGCGTTGGTTTGAGATCCAGCCTTATGCCCGGACCCATCGATGTGGTCAGCGTGGCGCTCTTTACATACTGCCCCTTGGAACCGCTGGGCTTGGCCTTCACCACCGTCTCCATTAAGGTTGCCATGTTATCCAGCAGCTTGCTGTCATCGAAACTCACCTTGCCTAGGGGTACATGTATCACAGCCGTCTTGTCCAGCCTGAAGTCGACGCGTCCCTTCCTGGCGTCGTTAATAGCCCGAGGCAGGTCCTGCGGCGGTACTACTGTACCCGACTTGGGGTTGGGCATCAGCCCCCGCCTGCCCAGTATCTTCCCCAGCTTGGAGACCTTATTCATGACATCCGGCGTGGCTATAGCGACATCGAAATCCAGCCAGCCATCCTCTATCTTTTTCACCATGTCGTCGCCACCGACATAGTCTGCGCCGGCATTCTCAGCGGCTTTTAGCGCTTCGCCCTGAGTGAATACCAGCACCTTGACTGTCTTGCCCAGGCCGTGGGGCAGGCTGGCCACTCCCCTTACCTGCTGGTCGGCATAGCGCGGATCGAGTCCCATGTGCAGGTGCAACTCCACCGTCTCATCGAACTTGGTATAGCTGGCCTTTTTTGCCAGCGCTATCGCATCCTGAGGATTGTATTCCTTGTCTTGGTCGATAAACTTGGTAGCCTCATTATATTTCTTCCCATGTTTTGTCATCATTCCACCTCTATCCCCATGCTCCGGGCTGTCCCCTCGATCATGTTCATAGCTCCGGATATATCCACAGCATTGAGATCTTTCATCTTGATTTCGGCTATCTCCTTAACCTTTGCCTTCGGGACCTTGCCGACCTTCTCGGTATTTGGAACCCCGCTACCTTTTTCTACCCCCAGTGCCTTTCTCAACAGGTCGGCGACGGGTGGTGTTTTGAGGACGAAGGTAAAGGATCGATCATCGAATATGGTTATCTCTGCGGGCACTATATTGCCCGCCTGCGATGCGGTCTTCTCGTTGTACTCTTTGCAGAACCCCATAATGTTGCAGCCGTACTGGCCCAGGATGGGGCCGACTGGCGGGGCCGGGCTCGCCTGTCCGGCTGGCAATTGTAACTTGATTACGGTTTTGACCTTTTTTGCCAATTCTTTACCTCAAAAATCTATTATCGGTTATATACGCTCTACTTGCAGGAAATCCAGTTCCACGGGGGTTTCCCTGCCGAAAAATGATACCAGTATCTTAACCTTTCCCTTGTCGGTATTTAACTCGTCAACGACGCCGATGAAATCGATAAACGGGCCATCCACGATCCGCACGCTTTCTCCCTTGCGGAAGCCAACCTTGACCCGCGGCGTCTCCGCCTCCATCTGCTTAAAAATGTTCTTTACCTCGTCTTCTTCCAGCGGCATTGGCTTTGCACCGGCACCAACGAATCCGGTGACCCCCGGCGTGTTCCGTACTACATTCCAACTCCCATCATCCAGGATCATCTCGACCAGGATATAGCCGGGGAAAACCTTCCTGGCGACGGTACGCTTCTGGCCATCCTTGATCTCGATCTCGTTCTCCGTGGGTATGACCACATTGAAAATCTTATCCTGAGCGCCCATGGAATTTATTCGGTGTTTCAGGTTGGTCTGAACCCGATGCTCGTATCCGGAATATGTGTGGATAACATACCACCTGCGCTCTCCTTCAGCCATCTCTAATACTGATGGAGGGTGAGAGGAAACCCCTTGAAAGGGTCTAGTCTCCACTTTCCCCGCCTCCTTGTCCTCCTATTTGATAATCAATTTCATCAACTCAGTTAAGCCGTAGTCGGCGACTCCGAGGAGGATGCCTATAAATCCTGCGACTATGATAACCAGAATAGTAAGTCGCTTGGTATCCTCCCTGGTTGGCCAAGTTACCTTCTTTAGCTCAGCGATAACGTCGCCGAAATATCTGCGAATACGTCCCAGACTCAGCTTCCTTGTCGCTGACGCCGGGCCTCTCAGCATCACCGCACCTCGCGATGCGTGCTGTGTGCTCGGCAGCGAGGGCAGTATTTCTTAAGCTCCAGCCTGTCAGGGTCGTTCTTCTTGCTTTTAGTAGTAGTATATGTCCTCTCCTTGCACGTAGTACATGCAAGGTGGATTATAACCCTGGAGGTCCCTTTTTTCGCCAACTTATACCACCTAATCCAGCGTCTTGGTAATTACTCCAGCTCCCACTGTCCTGCCGCCTTCCCTGATGGCGAAGCGCAGTCCCTCCTCCATGGCTACCGGCTCGATAAGCTTGATCTTCATCTTGATGTTATCGCCAGGCATAACCATCTCTACCCCCTCGGGCAGTTGGATGCTGCCGGTCACGTCCGTAGTTCTGACGAAGAACTGTGGCTTGTATCCGCTGAAGAAGGGTGTATGTCTGCCGCCTTCCTCTTTTGTCAGTACATATACCTCGGCCTCGGCTTCAGTGTGCGGAGTAATCGAACCCTTGGCTGCCAGCACCATCCCGCGCAGCACGTCTTCCCGCTCAACCCCCCTCAGTAGACAGCCGACGGCATCGCCCGGTTCGCCTTCTGTCAGGGTCTTGTGGAACATCTCCACCCCGGTTACCACTACACGCCGCGTATCCCTGATTCCAACGATGTCAATTTCATCCCCGGTCTTTACCACTCCGCGCTCTACACGGCCTGTAACAACTGTGCCGCGTCCCTTGATGCTGAAAACATCTTCAACGGGCATGAGGAATGGCTTGTCCTTCTCGCGGACGGGTACAGGTATGTAGCTGTCCACTGCGTCCATCAGTTGAAGGATATTGCCGCACCACTGGCACTCGCGCTTTCCGCAGCCGCACTCCAGCGCTTTCAGGGCGCTGACCCGAACTATGGGCACCTCGGCGCCAGGGAATTCGTATTTAGGCAATACCTCCTCGCGCAGCTCCAGTTCGGAGACCTCCAACAGCTCTTCGTCATCCACCATGTCGACCTTGTTCAGGGCACAAATAATATAGGGCACCTCCACCTGGTGTGCCAGCAGCAGGTGTTCCCTGGTCTGTGGCATGACGCCGTCATCGGCGGCGATGACCAGGATGGCGCCATCCATCTGGGCTGCGCCGGTGATCATGTTCTTGATGTAGTCGGCGTGACCAGGGCAGTCTACGTGTGCATAGTGCCGTTTTTCCGTCTCGTATTCGATATGAGAGATGGCGATGGTCAGCCCCCTAGCCTTCTCCTCAGGAGCGTTATCGATGCTGTCGAAGGGGCGGAATGCTGTTCCCGTCCCTGTGGCTGCCAGCACCTCAGTGATCGCAGCGGTGAGCGTGGTCTTGCCATGGTCCACGTGTCCGATGGTCCCCACGTTGATATGTGGTTTTTTCCGTTCGAAGACTTTCTTCGCCATTTCTCCTCCTAAATATAAGCCCACAGCCAGAGTTGAACTGGCGACCCCCTTCTTACCAAGAAGGTGCTCTACCACTGAGCTATGTGGGCATGTTGCCAGTATTGTGCATAAAAATAAGCATAGCACGGCATCTGTCAAGACGCCATGCCAAACGATTGTACTATCTTTGCACAGGCGCTGTCAATAGCTGGTGGGTATAGGTTCATGGCACAGGTCGATCGTCCGGTTTTTTCTTCGAGCCTCGCCATATGATGAAGATGGGGACCACGAACGGGATGACGACGATGAATCCCTTCCCGCCGACAAGGTAGTAGGCGCAAAAGCCGAAGGCTATCGCTGCTAACATTAGCAGCAGGATATATAGCCAAATATGCTTGAGCCGGTTCATGCGCCGTCCTTCGGGGGGTCACCACCAGCTTTCGTTTTCCTTTTCAGGCATGTCAGTATGATGGTAATTGAAGCACCTGCAACGAACGCGAGCCCTGAAAAAAAGGGGTCCCAGAAGAAAATTAAAGCTGCCAGCACTCCAATCCCTAGCGCGAGGAGAATATACTTCCAATTGAGCTTGGACCAATCCATTCTACGCTATCTCCCAGTCCTTATACCCCTGTCTGATGACCGCCAGATATTCCAGCGAAGGCTTGCTCTCCTGGGCCTGCTCCCGGCTGATATACGTTACCACCTCCACCGCGTCGCCGTCCTCGCTGAGGACTATCTTGTTCAGCCGATTGTACTCCCGCGGGTAGCCTTCGTGCCTGTCCAGCGACTGCAGATCGCGCTGCGATATCTCATAGACGCCGCCGATAACCTTGTGGTCTGGGAGTGGCTTGATGGTGGCCTTGCCGCCGCGCCACTGCCGCGACCAGCCGGTGAAGATGAGCTTGTGGTTGGGCAGCGTAGCAAGGAACTTCGGCTTGCTGTCAGGGCAGCGCTGCGCCATCTGCTTGCGGTTCAGGTTGGAAGCGTAAGCGAAGTAGTACATCTTGTTTGCCAGTACACCGGATATGAGTTGCGTGTGCGGAAAGCGTACATCGGGAGACGGCGTTTGTCAAATGGAGACTGGGGGAGGCTACTATAACAGTGAGCCCACACGTTTTGTTACTATTCCTTAATCCTTGAACGACTTGCCATACAGGAATCGCCATCCTAACAGTATCAATGCTCCTCCGAATACTGCGGTCGTAACATAAGGCTCGGGTTGTACTTCTGAATAAGCAATGCATATTGCTACTCCGCATATAATAACGAGTACCCCTAAAGCAATGAATATATAGCCAGTGGTTCTATCGCTCATGCTGCTACCGGAAGCTATACCTCATATGCCGCAAGCGTACATCGGGAGTGCAGCGTTGTCAATGAGAGGCGGCCTGTCAAATCTTCTTATATACATCTCGACGGTGGCCTATCCTGAGAATAAGCACGTTGTCTTCTAGAATTGCATAGATTACCCTGTAATCGCCGACACGGTATCTGCGAAGGCCGGCAAACTGCCCTTTGAGAAGCGGATAGGTGTCTGCCTTCTTTGAGAGCTCTGCCTCGATTTGGCCTAAAACGCGGGTGGACTCTGCCTTGGAAAGCTTCTTCAGATCGCGGTGTACCGAACCCTTGTAAACGATATTATAAGCCAAGGGATTTCCTCAGCTCTTTGCCCGATACGACAGGATCGGTCTTGTCGTGGAGACGGTCAAGGGCTATCTGCAGGTCGGCATAGTCTTCGATATAGGATTCCAGCGCTTTTTGAATGATGTAAGAGCGCGGCCGCTCCGTCTCTTTGGCTATGCTGTCCAGTTGATCGGCAAGCTCTTTTGGAAGCCTTACTGATATCGCTGTAGTCATAAAGCACCTCATGATGTTGTTGTAATACATTGTATACAATCGCTTACTCTAAGTCAAGAGATATTTGAAGGCAGTAGCGGCAGGCTCGATTGTGTCCAAAGGTTACATCGCAGCCAGTCGCTTTGTCAACCAGCAGCGATCGCTAAATGGTCGATATGACCTACGGGATGATGGCGGCGCGGGAGACCAGCCTCTGCTCCTGTTCCTCGAACGCGCGGTTGATCTCCTCCAGCGGATATGAGCGGGACAGCAGCTTTTCGTACGGGTATTTATCCTTCGTACGGCTTAGGAAGTCGAGGGACTTCTTCAGCGTATCGCGCCCGTAAAATACCACGCCGTAAATCGTCTTGGAGCCCCTGACGATGGCTGAAGGGTCGATAGTGGTGATCATGCCGGGGCTGATGTTCCCGATCTCCAGAAAGCGGCCGCCGCTGCCGAGCATATCCAGCCCTTCGGGGATCGCCTGCGGCAGGCCTACCATCTCGGCTACCACGCCCGCGCCGCGGTACCCGATCAGGTCCATGACGCGCTGCACCCGCTCTGCAGGTGTCGCATATTTTCTCATGTCGACAACCTCGTCGGCACCGAATGCCTTCGCCAGCTTGAGGCGCTCGTCCACCCCGTCCACCACGATGATGCGGTCGGCCCCCATCTCGCGCGATACGGCGGTGGCGTATATGCCCAGGCCGCCGGCGCCCTGTATCACCACCGTCTCCCCGAACACCGGCCCTATCTTTTCGAACCCGTAGATCACCTCTGACAGGGCGCAGTTGAGAGGCGCTACCATCGTATCTGTAAGCTCGTCTGGGACCCTGATGACGGTCTGTCCGGGGCGCAGGTAGTAGTATTCCGCATACGCGCCGGTGAAGTGGGGGAAGGCGTCTATGGGGAAGATGAACAGCTGGTTCATGGAGCAGGCGGCTTCCTCACCGTGCAGGCAGGCCGGGCACCGGCCGCAGGGGTTGAAGAAGTGGTACACCACGCGGTCGCCGACCGCCAGCGGCTGTCCTGCCGAATCCGTGGTGACGCCCTGTCCCAGCGCGGCTACCGTGCCCGTCATCTCGTGGCCGATGATCGCCGGCAGGGGCAGTCCCAGAGCGGCGATGTCGATGTCGCCACGCCAGATATGCATGTCCGACCCGCATATGGTAGCCATGGTTATCTTGACGAGTATAGCACCCGGCTCAACCTCGGGCAGGGGGTACTCGATTATCTCAAAGGGTTTGCCGATTCCGTTGTATATCGCTGCCCTTCCTTTTTCAGCCATCAGGATGCCTCCTTTGTCACTTTGCTGCGGATATGTCATTCGAATGCGTACGATATGATTATAACAGACGACGGTGCCCCCGGCCTGTCGAAGGGTTTTAATTGTGCTTGTTGGAGGGTCGATGAATAAAGGTGGATCGGTGTGCTGCCATTTCGTTGAGTGGCGTAATCGCGAATCCAGTACTCGCAGAATCTTAGGGGACTCGGCAGCGAGGGTGCGAGAAAGTGGCGGGGGCAGGATTCGAACCTGCGAAGCCTCTCAGCGGCAGATTTACAGTCTGCTGGTTTTAACCACTCACCCACCCCGCCGTCTGTGCCATCGTTTGCAACTCAGCCCGAGAGCGGAGTCGAACCGCTAACCTGCCGATTACAAGTCGGCTGCGCTGCCATTGCGCCACTCGGGCGTTATCTACTGCAGGACGCTGGAATAGTCGCCTTTCGCAAATCGCTTTCCATCTCATGACAGTCCATTGTCTGTTCTACCCTTTGAATCGGCGACGAAGTAAAATTATCATCTCTGGGTACGCTTGTCAATACAACAGCTGAGCTAGTTCAGATAGATTGGTGACACTTATAATGGTGTCATGAGGATAAAAAGCGCAGTAGTCTCCGGTTATACACACCTGTCAAGGCTCGACTTTGAACTGTCGAGAGAAGCGGCTAA
>Ga0180432_10004874_pt1 | contig 18141 bp, 24 predicted proteins | sample SS_ome_10_FD_132414 | JGI IMG/M metagenome (GOLD analysis project Ga0180432, IMG submission 132414) | Hypersaline lake sediment archaeal communities from the Salton Sea, California, USA - SS_1_MS_2 metaG | ecosystem: Environmental > Aquatic > Non-marine Saline and Alkaline > Hypersaline >...
CCAATGACTACTCTACTTTGGCAGACTTGGCTCTCGTTTCAAACCTTGTCGATGACGTGGAAGGATATACTAACTGGGCCGCAGTTGCTTATGGCTGGGGTGATCATGGGACGAACACGTACACGACGAACGCCTCTCTAAATGTGGTCTCGAACTTGGTTGACATTCTGGAATCTTACACCACGCGTGTTGTGACTGCATACGCATGGGGATCTCATTTGACGAACGGATATGTGACCAATGCTTCACTGACCATCGTCTCGAACCTTGTCGATGACGTTGAGGATTACACGAATAGGACGCGGATTGCTTATGGATGGGGCGATCACGCAGATGCCGGGTATCTCACTGCGTCAACGAGTGTTTTTGATAGAGTGACAATTGCAGACTCCGGGCAACTTGGGGGCGAATTGACAACCAACGGCACATTCACCGGCTCAGCCGCAGGATGGGCATTGACAAATGCCACATATGGAGCCAATCGCATACACATCGCGTTTGGGAACACAGGCACGATCAATCCGAGCAACGCTCTTGCATGCGTGACAGGTCGGATATACAAGGTGGCATTTGACCGCGTGACTTCTGACTCAGACGAATCAATCACAGTAAGTCTTGGCGGTCAAACAAACGTATGGGGCTCTGGTGCAAGCGCGTCTCTATACGTAGAGCTGCTTGCCAAGACCACCGAAGGCTTGGTTATGACAGTGGAGGCTGTTACGGATAGCGTCTATATCGACAATCTTAGCGTCAAACAGTACACGGCAGGGGATCTATGGGCTGCTGGCGAGGTGTGGGCGCAAGATGTTTACATTCAGGCCGTGCCGGTCACATCTTTTGTATCGAAGGCAATCGGCACGGCTACGAATACGCTTGACGCGAGCAAATTGCTGACAGGAACCGCCCCGGCGGACATATACGGACAGCTCTCAAATTGCGTATGGGTATCTCAGCAGTGGGGCAGCAATGGGTGGAATGGTCATTCTCCTCTTTCGGCAAAAGCCAAACCGCAAGAAGCTTTTACTGCTATTACGGATGCGGCGACTGCCAATCGATACAGCATCATGGTCTTGCCTGGTCTGTACAATCAAGGAACGATCACTGGTGAGAATTTTGTCGCGATGTGTGGAGTTGGTGCTCGCGGATCTATCTCGTTTACAAATGACACTACACCTTTGATGACGTTTCCTTCTGGTGGAAATTCAGGGATACAGAACATGCGCTTCAAGTCCAGATTTGTGAACGCTGATAGTTCAATGTTTGTCGTAACGAACGGCGGAACGAGATCTATCAGAGACTGTGCCTTTGTATTTGATACGACAAACTACGGTCACATCGCAGCACTAACCAACGGGACGCTGGATTTCTATAACTGCAAATTCGAGTACACAGAAGTCGGGAGTGATCTTGAAATAAACACGAATTGTCTCTTCAGGATAAGCGGTGCCGGCAATGTGTTTTTTTCCGGCTGTGAATTCGAGGTTAACGGCACAGACACAAATGATCATTATTATATAATAGGGAAATGTGGCAATTCTGCTGTGGAGACCGTGCTCAGAGACTCACGCGCAGAAGTGACGATTAGCACTAACAACTATTCTGGCCGCGCCGCTGTCGTTCTTAACCGAAGTGCAGAATCTCAAACAAGAATTGAAAATGTCCATTCTCATCTCACTTATACCGGAACGAATTGTTTGGGAACCGGGACCGTGTCGCATGCGGCAGCAGGATGCACGAACCGCATTTCTGGAGGAAGCCAGATCGTCTTTGGATTCTTCAGGAACTATATAGGGACTGCTGATACTGGTGGACGGACAATAGCTCACGAGTTTGACGCATCTGCTGACGACGGATTTCTTGGAACAGTCGATTTCGCTGGAAGTACCGCAGACGGAGTTGAGTCTGTGTATGCTCTGGCGCTTGGGCCAGATAGAGTTCTTAAATCTATTTGGCCAGGTGCGATAAGAACAGGTACGCAGTCAAGCACGTCTCGCGTGGATTTCGGAGTCAGTTCGCATCTGTCTGGCGGTACGCCTGGATACAATGACCTGGTGAATTTTTCAGCAGGCGGAAAAGTAAGCGGCCTAACGGATCAATTCGGCGTCGATACTCTCGCGGACCTAAAAATAGAAACAGCATTCCGCAGCGCGAGCATTGGCGGATATACCAACGGAACGCTGTATATCAACAACACTCTGATCGATGGCTTCGAGGGGAACAAGAGTTCTGTAAGCACGTTTACGGTGACCAATCTTGATTCGTCGGTGACGTACACTTTCAGGATGTTTGCTTCTCACGAAAATACTGGCGGAGCCGGCTACAGCGCTCCACAGTACAGTCAGTTTTCATGCAACGGATCAACGCAGACGATCCAATTTATCACGAATCTAACAGGGCAGGCAGAATGGACGACGAACGGGGCAACGTATTACACATTCGGCTGCGGGCCTACCAATAACGCGTACTCATGGCTCACGGCGTTCGAGATGGCATATATAGCAGCGCCAGAATCAATCCTTGCTGATGGAACTGTCCCGATGGGTGCGGATCTGAATCACGGAGGCTACGCCGGAACAAACATAAACTTTTTACAGGCTACCAACTACGTCGTCGTCGGGACTAATGCCCCAACATCTGGCGTCGACCTAGAAGTTGACGGGAAAATGCGCGTTGCCGGCCAGACGTATCCAGGAACAAACGGCGCGGCGGGCGAAGTGCTTCGCACGGACGGAAGCGGTACGCTTGGATGGGGGTATCCGAACGGAAATGGAATCACGAATAGCAAGAGTTGCTGGGCCGGACAGATTGATAGCCCTACCAACGGACAGGTTGTGTGGGGGCCTACGGCGTATAGGCCATGGCTACTCACAAACGTCGTCACTTGTTGTGAAAGCGGATCGGCATGGGGAAACATCATCTACAAGGCGACAAACCAGGCATGGGGAGTATACGCAACAAATATGGTATCAGTGCAATTCGCAATCAGCGTTGACAAGATCAATCACACATGGGTAGACGCTACGCTGTCTCAATGGCAGAAACTTGGATTGAAGATCACAAACGCAGCAGCGGGGAAGATAAATTGGAACGTAAACTTCAACGATTGATGTGCACGCTAAGTCTGCTTATGCTGGCGTCGATGTCTATGGCCGGTGTTAGTTGGACATACATCGAAGCGCCTACGGCGGCGCCTGCTTCTACATACACTCCTCCGCAGGATAGCAACCTAGTATTGCAGGTATACTTTGACGATACCAGCGTAACGAACGGATCGTATGCGGACAGTTGGAGTAATCTACTATGGGGAGTAAACTCTGCGACTCAAGCAAACGGAACATTGCGACCATTTTTCACGAGTATAAGCGGACAGGAATGCGCGAAGTTTGACGGATCTGATGATTACATAACATTTGGCGACAAAGACGCATTTAGCATGGTTACCGGCGTCCAAGACGTAGCTTTTGCTTTGGAGGTCTGGTTCTACCCGACGAACTATGATGCGTGCACTTGGTTCGGAAAAGTATCCAGCGGGAACCTCGAATGGTACGTATACACCTTAGCAGACGAGCGCATAAACTCTGTCCATTACGATAGAGACGGTGTTGGCACACATGCACAGTACTCGTTGGCAGCTGCAACGGCGTACACCCTATCTAATTGGGTGCATGCGGTGTACACGACCGACGGAACGGAATCTGGGCAGAAATGGTACATCAACGGGACGAATCTTGGACCAGCCAACAGCGAAAGTGCCTATAACTATATGACCAATCTAACTGCCGCTTTGGAGTTTGGGAGAGAGAACGATGCCAGTCCGAACTATTGCAGCCATTACGTTTACCTGATTAGGTTGTGGAATCAAGCGGGCTTGCAGACCAATGATGTCGCGAACCTATACACCAATGGTGCAGCGGAGCTAGGATTGTGAGGAAAATACTCATCATTTTTGCCGTCATGCTTGCCTGCTCTTGCATGGCTGGTGACGATCTTGTGTTGGTCGTAACAAGATGGGCGTGGCAGAATTTGATTGATGATGTTGATCAACTTCAGACGTGGGCCTGCAATTACTGCGGAAGTTCTGACGACTTTTTCGCTCCTAGATTGTGTCTTACAAATGCAACTGGCAAGGTTATCGGCCTTAACGTGGCCAAAGATTGTCAACAGTTATCCCAGCGGACGAACGAACTGACGCAATCGAAAATAGATGCAAAGGTTTCGCAGTTGTCGCCGGACATGCAGGCTAGACTGGCGATTGTCATTACCAACGATCTTAACAACTACCTGGAATCAATCGGTGCGTACTGGTCGACGAATGATTTTGACTGGGATCAACAGTGAATAAAGCCGAAGTGATTCTTTGCGGAACATTGTTTGCGGTGGCGGTTGTGTTGTCTGTGATGATGCGCGTATGGAAAGGGTAGGGATATGATGGTCTGGGCGATGAGGTTGGGAAGCGTGGTCGGATTTTTGAGTGGCAGTGCGGTTGTCGCAGTCAACTCCTTGCCTGTACCTGATGATCTGAAGTCGTGGCCGGTGCAGGCGATTCTTGGGCTTGTTGCCGTAACTGCGATAGGCGTTGCATGCGTGACAATGCGCCAAGGCTTCAAACAGGCAGACAGGTCCCTGGCCGTGATCGAGAAGCAGGCCGAGGCGACAGGGCAAATGCACGAAGCACAGAGGGCGGCCACGGAGGCGCAGAGGGAGACCACAGAAGCGCAGAGGGAGACAAGCGCAAAGCTGGATTTGCTATGTGCAAAGATCGACATTCTGAAAGACAGAATCCCGCGGGAATAGAAGAAGACCGCGAGCTCGATTTTCACGGCGACAATGCGTGGTATGTCCTCGCCCACGTTATCCCACACCTCCGCCTCTCCGATTATGACAAGCAGGTCATGCGCTGGTGCTATGAGGGCGGATGGGAACTCAAGTCCGACGGCGAGACGCTTGTCAAGGACATGTTCCTCGACGGCAAGATCAAGGATCCTGCTGGCGTCGTACACGACTATATCAACCGCGTAGAGGGCCACAGGACGCCAGACGGTCACGTATGGACGGTGTGGGAGTCCAATGCCCTGTATCGGCGCATCAAGAAGGCTCTGGGGGCCGGGTGGTGGCTACGCTGGCGGCGGTGGATTGGCGTGACCGGATCGTTTCTCAAGTGGTGGCGGTCTGGCTGGAAATGGTGGCAAAAGCCCTGATTTCCGGGCTAAAAAAATCTCAAAAAAAAGCTTGCATGGGCTTGACATTGCGTAACAGTTATGCCATACTATTACCATGATGAGGAGAGAAAGAGTCACAACCAAAGGAGTCAACAACAAGGAGCGGACAAATGAAGCAAGCGACAATCGACATCAACAACGCAATGCTGGCCCACATCAGGGATAGCCAAGTAGGCGGCGACAATGAAGTGTACGAGGCTATAGACAGAGTCATCGATACAGGGCGATGGAACCTGCTGGCCAAGTATGAGGTACAGCAATACATCGAGTGTCGGTTGTACGGCGAGTCTCCGGTTACGGACAACAGTCGTCCTGTGATCGACTAAAGAGAACAGCCAACAAGGAGAGCGGACAATGCAGACAGATCAAGACTTGGCAAGCAAATGGTGGGACCACCGCGACAGTGGCGCGGATTATGACAACTACGGCGAGCATAATGGCGTCGAAATGGAAGCAAGGGCAGGAGTGGTCAGAGTGTGGGACGGTGGCGAGAGTTGGCTATCGGCAGAGGATCTAACCAATGATCTAGCAATTGAGGCAGAACGCTGGGACAAGGCCGATAAAGACATCTAACAGCCAACAAGGAAAACCGGCCAAGACGCGTATAATGGACACGCATAGCAAGGAGTCACAAATGAGCGAGTCACAAAACTGGCGAAGGATCAACCACGGGGAGCTTTACAGCTACGACAGTGTCATGGACGGAGTGCATGCAGTGGCGCACGTCCTGCGCGGGCACCAGGAATTCGAGCGCAATGCCTGCATGATCGAGTCCGCGCCGAGACTGCTTGAATTTGCTGGAAACTTTCTGAATCTCTTCCGTGCCCTCATGAATCCGGTAGAGAAAACTGGTGTCATACTGATAGAGTCCGAGAAATGGCATGACATATGCGCAAGCGTGGAAAAGGTGTTGGACTGCATCACAAACGAAAGCGATGGAAAACATGATGTGGAAACGAGACGGGATTATGATCATGGCAACACTACCGACAGCGACATGTGCGACGGCCGCGACAAGCCCAGTGCTGGTAAGTCTTCTGTGGCATCTTGTGGCGGCTCTGGTTGTGTTGAGCCTCTGAACATCCGGGCGGTGACCGAGACACCAGTCGTGATCCGGTGCCAGGCGCACGGTGCTGCTCTTGAGGTCCGCAACACGATTATGGAGGATGGGCTCTTGTATGCAGATGTCGTAACGTGCGAGCATTGCCTGGCAGACGCCGTGACACGCGACAAGGGCCGCGCGGAGGACGACGCGGTCCCTGATGGGGACGCTTAGGGCCGCGGCGGGGACGCCGGAGGTCGACTATAAAGAAACAAAGAAAGAAAAAAGAAAGAAAGAAAAAAAGAAGGTGCGCGATGTGGTTGGATCGGAAGAGGGCAAGAGCGTTGATGAAAATCGAGGGATTGCGTGTTCTTTCCATGATTATTTTTTTTGGAACCCTTCTGGCTGTGCTGATATTCGGATGCGGTTTTGACATGCGTCCATTTCTGCTCGGCCTATGTATGGGATTTCTGCTAGGGATTCGGTATGTCGGCGTGGTGGCAGCAGAGCTGAAGATGAGAATTCAGGCGCTTGTCAATGGAGACGCGCCGGCCGAGAAGCGAATTATCAAACAGATGGGAAAGGATCTCAGAAGAATGGCCAGGAATAGCGGTTGACATTGTAGCCGCATCATTGTAGTATCCCACCAACCTAAACGAAAAGGAGTCAAGCATCATGGCCAAGAAACTCAAGCAGTGTCCCACGTGCCAAGTCGACATCACAAAGACGAACCAAGCCCGCAAGTGCGAGGAATGCGGAAAGGATTGTTGCGAAGTCTGCTCTGAACAAGATTCGGAGTACGGCGTCATGTGCGACGAGTGCCTGCAAAAGAGTGCGGAAGTCAGCTACATCGAGGAATCGAACGAAACTCGGTTGCTCCGAGTCAAACTGACGGACGGCGAACTATTGGAGAAAGGACAGGAACTCGCGGAAGCGTACAAGGATCTGCGCACCCACAACGACGAGTTGGACAGCATCAAGAAGGAATACAAGGGGAAGATTTCCGCGGCTGAAACTCAGATCGAAAGCCTATCCGGGATCCTGCGTGAACGATACGAAAGCAGGAAGGTTGATTGCGTTATAGTCAAAGATTTCCAAGAAGGCACGATCGTCGTCACTCGCCTGGACACGGACACAGTCATCGAAAATCGAAAGATGACCAACGAGCAGCGGGAGCTAGGATTGAAGAACATCGAAAGCAAGGCGAACCCAGACGAAGATCCGGACGCGCCGGCAGAAGACGGGTCAACGCTGAAGCTCGCAGAGAACGAAGTGTCCGAGGAAGATGTTGACCGGGCATGGAAAATCATCCTGGACGCGAAGCGTGCGTCAAGTGGGCTGCTCACGCGCCGGGGGTTCACGCCAGCAGAGGCAATTAGAGTCCTTGACATCCTTACCGAACGTGGTAAGCTAGGACCTGCAAAAGAGAGTGGTGAGACACGAGACATACTAGAAGCCGGGCCGGCCGAAACGCCCGCACAGGAAGGGGAGGGAAGCCAACAGAATACTCCGTAACCAGCTAATATCCTCAGTATGCTGCGATGCGCTTGGTCACACCACCCTGACCAAGCGCATCTACAAAAGACAAAGGAGTCACCAATGTCGACCGAAATCAAGAAACGCGAGGCTATAGACCTCAATAAGGCGCTCATTATCCGGGGACCACAAGGCGAGATCCGCCGAATCAGGAGCAGTCTGACACTCAGTGAAGAGAACCGGACGCTTGTGCAGATCATCAAAGGATGGAACGGGAAGCCAGGCGTATGGATCCCGTCAGCAACCGGGTACACAGCAATAGGAGAATTGTGCGGGCTCATGCCAGACCCTGACGTGCAGGAACCGTACTGGAAGGATAGCAAGACGTGCTATGCCCGTGTCCGTATAGGCGGATACACGTCGTTAGGTCAGCCTGTTATCATCGACAAGACGGTCGACTACTCTGTGCACCGATACAACGTTCTGGATCTCCTGGCAAAGGCAGGCTACAGCGAGCACGCAAACTTTTTTAAGATCATGCCTTTTGCAGGCGAGCCAGAACCGGGTGTATTCAAGGGTGCTCCAGAAGTGGGCGTGTGGGCTCCGTACAGGCTTGATGACGCCATGGTTCTGTGGATCCGGACTGACGGAAATCCGAACCTGCTAAAGTGGCAAAAGGAGATGGTGAATCGAAGTAAGACCGCCCTGCGCACGGCGCAGACGTTTGCGACGCGGAATGCTATTGCTGCACATCCTGCAATACCAAGACTGCGGCAGTTCAACCAACCGACAGCGACGCTCTCTTGTGTGTGCTGGTTCGCGAAAGAAGGCAACATCACGTTTGACATGCTTGAGGAACACAAGTCAGTTGAGATAATACAGGATCACCAGAGCATTGACCATGATGAGGATGCGACGACCATCGAAGGTGATGCGGCCGAGATCATGGATCCGTCAGAAGTGGCCGACGAAGAGCAAGAGCAGGGAAAGCCTGAAAATAGGCCGATGTCTCACGAAGAGAAGAAGGCGCACCGCAACAAGGTCGGGAGCGCCGTTGCGGATCTGATTGACGCATTGCCTCAAGCGGCCGTACACCAGGCGTTTGCATCTTGTAGCATACCTGACGAGGCGGACCTGCACTTGCTGTCGACAGAGCAGCTAGAGAACCTCGGTGTTGAACTCAAAACGCGGTTTCAGGCTCGGAACAGGCCGGAACCGGAAGGCGAAGAATGTTGACGGACGAACACTGATCACGTATCATCCAAGAAACAACGAAAGGAGTCACATGCAGATCACAACAGTATCATTCGGGAACTTCCGCGGGCAGTCAGGGGAATACGATCTCGGCCAGCGAACGTTTATCACCGGGCCAAACGGAAGCGGAAAGAGTACGATCGTCTGCGCCGCCTACTTCGCAATCATGGGGCGTCTGCCTGGTTACAAGGTTAGCCAGATGGTAGAAAACGCCTCGGCCGATGACATGTGGGCCAAGGTGAAGATCGACGGCCGCACGATTGAGCGGCATGTCCTACAGACGGCCAAAGGCGTATCAACAACAGTCAGAATCGATGGCGAGAAGATCGGATCCAAGGACGCGGAGGCGACCATCCGCTTGATGCTTGGGTCCGGTCCCGCCTTGCTTGATATGCCAGCGTTCTGGGACTGCTCGGCAACGGACAAACGCAAGATGATCCTGAAGCTGACAGCAGCCGAGCTCGACGGGAAAGACGAGAAGATCAAAGCAGAGCGTAACGCAAAGCTGGCGGAGAAGCACGCGCTAGAGAAAGTGCTCGCCGAATTGGTCGCCACCCATGCTCAGAAGACAAGGCCGATAGGATCGGCGCCAAAGATGGAAGCGGAAGTCTCAGAATTGGACGCCGAGATCAACAACTTGACGGCAGTGATTGCGACCGGGGAAGCCAACGAGCGGACAAAAAAGCTGTACGACGAGCGTATTGCTGCTAAACCTGAGATTGAAGAACGTCTGGCCCTTTGCACTATAGAACGCGACGCATATGCGGCTGACATAGATCGGAACACTGCGAGGATAAGTGCACTTGAGAAAAAGGAAAGGGAAGCCAAGGAGCCGGAAGGGGTAAGTGATCGAATATCAACAGAATCCGAAATCATTATTCAGCGTGTAATCATCGCCGCGCAATCGCGGTCTCGAGCATGCGGAAAGTGCGGGCTTTTGCATGATATCCAGGAAGTATTGCCGTCACACGAGAACATACCGGCCTGGAATCAATGGGTATTAGCGAAAAGAGACCGAGAGATGGAGCTCGCGGCGCTGGAGGATATGCTTTCACAAAACGAAGAAAGCCTTAGAATTATTGAGCACAAGAAGACGGAGCTAGAACGAGACTTGGCCGACTCAGACGCGGCAGCCAAGATGCAGGCTGACATTGGGCCGGGTGTGGATCCTGAATCCAGAGCAATGCTTCTTGGCCTTGAAGATAGGCGGACGAAAATACGAGCCACGCTCAAGGAACTTATTGCATGGAACGAAGCCGAGGCGGCGATTGAAAAGCACAGAGCCCGCGTCAATGAATGCAGCGACGAAGTGGCGGTGTTTGGAGAGAAGCTCGCGGAAGCCAAGGCAGCGCAGGCAGAAGGCATCAAAGAGATTGAGGATACGCTTGCAAAACGATCAGCGTCCATTCTTTCTGAAGGCCGGTTGCGCATCACTGACGACGGAAAGGACATGGCCATCACATGGGAGCGCGAGGGACGGCCAGAAGTAAGCCGAAACACGCTTTCAGGCGGCGAACAACAGTTGTTTGACGTCGCGCTTGGTCACGCACTGGCGCCAGAGGCTGTGATATGCCTCGAGGCCGGCGAAGTGGATGCCGAGAACCTTGAGCGGCTGGCGCATAAGCTGGCCGATGTCGATTGCCAGATTGTGCTAGCGTCGTGGTTTGATCCGTGGGTTGACATGCCTGCCGGGTGGAAGAAGGTGGAGTTATGACCGGCGAACAGACAACATTCCTTGAAACGGACACCCTGGCGGCAGCAAAGAACGATGTTCGCGCCCGCCGACGAGAGGGCGTCATGTGCCCGTGTTGCGGCAGATATGTCAGGGAGTATCGGCGGACGATTACATCATCCATGGCCCTTGGTCTGATTGAGGTTGCGAAGTGGTACGATGCAAACAACGTGCCGTCCTCAAGCACCGTTCATGTCGAGAAGATGCTGGCCAAGACTACGCTGCCAGTATCGGCCAGGGGTGACGTTGCAAAGCTCGTGCATTGGGGGATGTTGGCGCACGCATCGACAGAAGGATACTACAGGCTCACGGAAACGGGACGCGCGTTTGTCAACGGGACCGCACGTGTGCAGAAGTACGTCTGGATCTACAACAAGGATCCGCAGGGCTTTGAGGGTGACATGATAGGCATTGAGGAAGCGCTCGGCGAGCCGTTCAGCTATCGGAAATTGATGGGGGGGTGGGATTGCATCGAAAGATCGTGCGAGAATTGCGCCAGCAACGAGGATGGACACTATTGTCTTCTACACACAAAAGTGTTGAAGAACGCGAATATTAACGTTTGCGACGACTGGACAGAGGCAACATAGAGAGCTTGACACGATCCAAAGAACTGCTACAGTACCCGATTGAAAGGAGTCAACGTCATGCAATTAGACGAATACCAGAAGGCGGCCGCAGAGGCCACAGAATCACGTATCATCATCACGGCAGTCCCCGGATCCGGGAAGACGCGCACGCTCTGTGCTCGGGTACTCAATCTGATAGAGAGCGGCGTGCACCCGTCCAACATCGCCATGGTGACGTTCACCCGGTACGCGGCCAACGAGATGCGGGAAAGGCTCGGAGAACAGGCACGCGGGATGTTCGTCGGGACATTCCATGCTTTTGCCCTGCGAATCGTGATGCAGTACGGGCACCTGTTTGGGTGGGAATCTGACTGGCTGACGATCCTTGACCCGGAGGAATGCAGCATCGAAGAACTGGAAATCCTCAAGGATCTTGGGCTGGTCGACAGCAAAGGCAAGTGGACAGTGAAGGATGGTCGGCGCTTCTGGGATATGTATAGATCTGGAAACCTGCACCACCCGTACACCATTGACGGCGTCATAGATAAGGCGGTCATGAAGCGAATGGAAGCGGCTGGCGTAACGCTGACAAACAGGTTGCGGGCTGAGAACACCCTGACGTATGACATGATTATCAGAGAGGCAGCACAGCTTCTTTCTCGAGAGGATTTGCCTGCGCAATCCGAGATCCGGGCGCAGTACAAACACATTTTGGTAGACGAAGCGCAGGACACAGACAGCACGCAGTGGCGAGTGCTACGGATGATCAACCCTGACAATCTTTGCGTCGTTGGAGACGGGGACCAGGCAATCTACGAATGGCGCGGCGCATCACCAAAGGAATTGCTGTTGTTCGCCACGGAAGCAAAGCACTACAGCCTGCCGTACTCGTACCGGTTCGACGCCGAAATAGCGCAGCCGGCGACTGCGTTGATCCGCCATAACGTCGAACGGCTGGACGCGGCTATCACGTCCATGGTCGATCACTCAGGCTCGTTGAAGGTAGAAAAGGATGCGTCTGTTGACGACATCGCGGACCTGATCCGTGAAGAACTGCGCAGCGGCTCGGAACTGGATGACATCGCCGTGCTGGCCAGGCGCCACAAGACGCTTGACGATATCAACATGGAACTCACAAGCCGGAGCGTCCCTACTCTGAAGATTGGCGGACAGAAGTCTATCCGGAACACGGCGGAATTCCGGGCCGTCCGAGGGTACTTGCGTCTGGGCGTCAATCCACGCGACAGACGGGCGTTTGTGGCCATTGCGACCATCGAGGGCATATCAAACCAGATGTTGCTTGACATGCGGGCTGAAGCGGTCAGGAGCGGGACCCCAATACGCGAGCTGTACAAGGAGCCTTTGCCGACGACGATGCGGGAACTGTGGGACTACTTGCCGCAAAAGGCTCCTGATGCCGGATGGTTGCCCGTATTCTCCTACCTGAGCAAGATCCAGGAAACGGAGGGGCTGTCGGACCCTGGCGACCTTGTCCGGTACCTGGCCATCTCCGACCAGCAAGACGATCTCAGGGACGCCAAGGACAAGCTGACGCTGTGCACGATCCACGCAGCAAAAGGCCTTGAATGGCCTGTGGTTTTCCTGGTCGGCATGAACGCATGTCAATTCCCAAGCCCGCGGTCAGTCCGGGAGGAACGACTTGAAGAGGAACGACGCCTGTGCTACGTGGGAATGACCAGAGCAGAGAACGCGTTGTATCTTGTGAACGGACGGCCGGAACACGAGAAGGACGTGCCAAGCCAATTTCTTGACGAGATGGAAGTGATGTAGTATAGTTCAATCTTCGGGCGCCACCGGCAACCCCGGCAGAGGTTCGGTGACTCTTTCCTCGCGGCGCCCACTATTTTGACCTGACGGCCTTGGGTTTAGAGGACGGAGAATAATGCGAGGGCTTAGCGAGGAATTCTTAGGGGCTATGCGAGAGAAGTTAGACTCCGGGCGACGTAAAGGGCATGTTGGATGGGATCGTCATTGGGAGAATTGCTCTTTCTCGGTTCCACCATGGGGAGCTGAAGGCCAATTGATGCAGGGGCTGCGTAAGGAGGTTCGAGAGCTTGAAGAAGCGTTGCGCCATGGCTCGCCAAACGAAATACTGGAAGAGGCCGCCGATGTGGCAAACTTCGCCATGATGGTGGCGGATATCCACCGCCAACCGACAGAAGGGAAAGAACGCAAGGAAGAGATCGACAAGCCATGCTGAAACATGCATGATAAACGCTATCGAAAGGAGTCAACATGCCAGAAGACCGAGTGCCAGTATATCAGGTCCGCGACTGGGCGGAATACTTTGAGATAGGGAAGAGTGCCGGTGTTGACACAAAATCTTATCAGACGTTCCCGAATAGGCAGGATGGTCTGGGATATATTCGGCTGACGAAAAACACAGCAGAAGGCGAGCGCCTGTACGGATGCTTTGTCGCAATGGTGATCACGCTTGGGAAGCAGCCAGCGCGATACCGCAATGGATGGTTGACGGCTGATGGGACACCAACAGGCGAGCCGTACACGGCGTCAGATTTGGCGCTCATGACGCGCATGACGGAAGAGGGTATGCAGGCCATGCTTAACCGGTGCTCGTCGAAAGACATTGACTGGATAGTCAAGCATCCGGGAACCGGCGACCCAAAGCCAGACGCACCAGAAGTCCCGCCTGACCCTCCGGAGCCAAAAAAACAGCCAATACTGTCAGACGATGCGCTTTCGTTGTGTGATTGTCTCTCGATGAAGATCCGCGAGAATGATCCAAAGGCAAAGGTGCCTGCTGATTTTTGCTATACAACCGGATGGGGACGCGACGCGCGGTTGCTGCTAGAGACTGACGGGCGGCCGTACGACGAGGCCCTGCAAGTCATGAATTTCGCGAGCTCGGATGATTTCTGGAAGTCAAATATTCTGAGCATGGGTAAGTTCCGGAAGCAGTACACCAAGCTTTTATTGCAGAGCAAACGACGGCCTAACACGCCAGACGGTGAGACGGCAGAAGAGAAGGCAGAGCGCCAGAGGCAAACCTACGCGGCCACAATCGAGGACTACGCGAAAGAGTACAACGGCATCCTGTATCGGATTGAATTGGGTGTCGTCGAAAAGTCATGCCTGGACGAATTTTGGCGTAAGGTGCGTGACAACTTCCCGAAGAACGCAGATGCAGCGGAGCGCGCAATCAATAAGCGGGCGAAAGAATTGGAGAAAGAGGGATGAACACATACCGATGCAGCGGACACGAGTTCACGGACGTAGAGCACATGTCCCGGTGCTCCGTGCTGCTCGCCGAGAAGGCCGAGGGGCGCATTACAGAGCTTGAGGTATACCCGCATGTGGAGGTCGGTCTCGACGGGCTGCCATACACGCCTCTCTTCGCCTACAGGAAGAATGACGGGACGAAGGTGTACGAAGAGGTTTTGGATTTCACGTCACGATCGACGATGCGTCTGATACGGAAAGCGTGGGAGAATCAGGGGCCTGGCACGCTGGAAATCGTGGCCAAGCGCAAGGGCAAGTGGAAGGTGATCAGGCGAGTGCTGCCGACGGACGGCGGCGATGTTGACGGGAATAGATGAGCGGATCGACTGATAGAAATGGCAAGATGGCAAGTGCCGCGAAAAGTGAGCCAAGCGGCTTTGAACGTAGCACGCACGCCGACGAGGGTTTGAGTCCCGCAGCGGCGCTTGCCTGCGCCTTTGCCGTTTCTATAGCAAAGACTGTATGGTTATGGGTAATCGTAAATCGAAGTGATTTGAAATGCGGTGAGGTCAACAAGGCGATGCGTTTCCTGTTTTGGGATGACATCATAGATCAACTCGGGGAAGAAGTGGAATGAAAGAACACAAGGTCAAGGGAACGAAATGGACGGTCAAGGAGTTGGCCGAGCTCATCATCGACGTGGCGAAAGACATGCCCGGGCATAGGTACGAGGTATGCCAGGCATCATCACCGCAGGGCGCGTTGAAAATGACGAAGCTGGAACGCGTTGACTACATGCTGGCAATGGAACCGGAGCGCGGGGAACTGTACTACCTTGGCACAAAGGACTACCAGGGCAGGGATTGCTGCGCCGGGTATACTGGGTTCAAGCACAACGCACTCGGACTGGCGTTCTTCCGAAACAACATGTCTGTGTTTGCCTATGCCGTGATCGACGTACTCAAAGACTTGAAACTGCTGCTCGGCGACCGCAGAAGCTTGCTGTCAGATCTCAAAAAGGCGCGGGATTACCTGGAACGCATTGAACCGCTCATTGACAAGGAAGGCGAAGGCAGGGAAGAATACAACGACGTAGTTGGCAATCTGACCGTCACCGTGCAGCCGACGATCCTTGAATGTCCTGTATGTGGGAAGCCGTCATGTTTAGAGCGATGGCTTGATACGGACGAGATCCCGTACTGCGATCACTACAAGAGGCACCCAAAAGACAGGGAATGCAATCAGTGGAGGTGTCCGCATTGCAAGGCGATGAACAATGACACAGACGAAGAGACGGACGCCGAACGGATAGGAGTGGCAGAGCCTAAATGACGAAAGGCCAATCCAATGCGTGAACTGTGCTCATTTTTCGTGGCCGGGGACCCGAAGCCAAAGGGCTCATGGAAGGCATTGATGATTGGTGGTAGGCCGCGACTCATTCCAGACAATAAGAGGTCGGCACCATGGCAAAGAGCTATCAGCGTCATGGCGCGACACGTTTATCACGAGAAGCCTGCGAATTGTGCCGTGAAGGTTGTCGCGATATTCTGCATGCCAAGGCCAAAGAATCATTACAGGACAGGCAAGAATTCGCACGTTCTCAAAGAATCTTCGCCAGAATATCCGTCCATAAAAGGCAAGGGCGGCGGTGATTCAGACAAGCTGATGCGTGCCGTGCTGGACGCTTTGGAAGGAATCGTATACGCGAATGATGCACAGGTGACTGATATTCAGAGTTCAAAGCGGTACGTTCTCACTGACGAATCAACCGGACCAGGAGTGTATATCGAAGTGTTTGGATTGGAATGACGGAAAGGAGCATCATGCAAGCGAGAATGAATCATTGTGCATTCTGTGGAAACCTGACGCGTGATCCTGAACTCCGAAAAACGGACGCCGGCGACGCTGTGACAACCCTTCGCGTGGCGATCAACGAAGCGTACAGGCCGAAGAACTCAGACGATGTCAAGAAGATCACGACTTTTGTCGACGTGACATTGTGGGGAAGACGCGCAGAGGCTGCGACTGAAAAGCTTCGCACGGGAGCCTGCATTCTCGTAGAGGGAAGATTGCGGTTGAAGACTTGGGAGCATGAAGGCGAGCGCAAGCAACGCTTGTACGTTCGCGGGCACAACGTGCAATTTCTCGAACAACGGCCGGCCTCAGAGAAACAAGAGCCTGATCCAGGCACGCTTGTTGATGCATCTGAAAATCTCAACGGAAAAGACGAGGATGGCGACTGGACGCCGTTCTGAAAAATAGTTGTTGACAGTTGCTTAACTGTTATGCGACAATGCTCGCATGATCAGAAAGGAGTCAGCATGCAGTGTCCTAAATGCAACGCCGATTTGCCCGATGAATTGATCGTTAGCGAGGCCGGCAAAATCAACGGGCGGAAGTCACGTCGGTTGCTCAAGTCCGAAGAGGCCCGCAGGATGCAGAAGAAATCCGTCAAGGCATATAAGAAGAATCGCGGCATGATGTGAAAGAGGACAAGTCAAACGTATAGGTGAGAAATGAGCGAAGAGAAGGTGCGAGCAATCCTCAAGGACTACATCCAACCGGATGGCGGGCTGTTCTCGCGTGGTCACTACATGGCGTGGGCACCAGGAGACAAGACCATCACGCTGGGTTTCGAATTTGAGATTGAAGAATTGGAGGCTATCGCGTGGTGGATTCGCAATACAGCCAACGCCCAGGGTCACGTTCGACCCTATAGCGAAGCGGAAGGGGCGTAACGTGGACCCTGTTGTTGTGCCGGATTCCATTGACGCCGCACGCTGCATCGAATTGAGATGCCAGTCAAAGCGCGGGGTCCGTCTGCATCCTGACGATCAGGCGTTCTGCGAGCGAATGTTCCGGGAGTTCCCGGACTGGTACGGCAAAACCGAACCACGGATTTTCGATTTGACGGTCCCATTTGGATCGACGGCAAGGCGCGATGAAACGTAGGCACAACGATGATCCTCACGCTTCTGGCGTGAGCGCAGCGAATGACAGATAGCGTGGAGGATTTTGTTGTGGCGACGACGCTTGACCAAGCACTGACGCGCTGGACGGTGGTTTGCCGCCGATGGCAAGACATTGCGAACGGAAGCCAACCCATGCTCGGGCCGTTCCTCGCGGGATGGTTTGTGCGGGACATGGGCGAGGATATTGACGTAGGACGCCGACCGGGGCGGGACTCTTTCCGCGCCGGATGGTGCGAGGCTGACACGATGATCAACATTCAAGATCGTCACAACGTGAAAGCTGAGGGGCGGCTTTAGCCGTACCCTCAAGCGCCTTGTTGGGCGCGGAAAGGACACGATGACACACGAAGAGAAATGCAGGTTGGTACGGATTCACAAGGCGCTAGACGACATGCTTGGTGATTCAGACCCGACCGACGATCTGACCGACGACGAAATGCGCGACGAGTACCCCGGCGTGTGGGCTGCCGCTGAGATTGCCGACATGATCGGGCCGGGCCCTTGGAACAAGTATCATGCGCCCAACGTCAAAGATGAGGTGCCGAAATGAGCGAAGCGAATGAAGGTCGGCTCCGTCGCCTTGTTAGCTGGCGGTGGTGGAATGAACGCGTAATCGAAGTGCCAGAGCATTACTATGACTGGTATGCACCACGGTGGTACATACTCGTTGTGGTGA